>Ga0213859_10000729_pt1 | contig 14858 bp, 10 predicted proteins | sample PICome_2_FD_160133 | JGI IMG/M metagenome (GOLD analysis project Ga0213859, IMG submission 160133) | Coastal seawater microbial communities near Pivers Island, North Carolina, United States - PICO304 | ecosystem: Environmental > Aquatic > Marine > Coastal | place: USA: North Carolina... | reverse complement strand
AACGCTTTTTATGAACTTTCGTCTATGGCTTGGATATATGATCAATTATCGAGACAATACTTTCCAGAAATTACACAACATTATGATTCTAGGTACTTTCAAAGGAGTTTTATGAATGCTACATTCATGGTTAATGTCATGCAAACAGAAAATTTACCCCCAGTTTGCCCACATATGGATAATACTAGCGGTGTTAATCTTGCTAGTACTATATATCTTAACACTGCTAATGAATGCGATGGCGGAACAAGTTTTTATGAATTCGGAGGCAAGACATATTATGAAGATCCCTCTGTGGCACATACGTTGGATGTAGAAGGAAAACATCCTGTGACGGAATATATTAATGATAGTATTATGGATTGGAAATTAATTGGTATAGCACCAATGAAATTCAACAGAATGGTTTTATACAATCAAGCAGTATTACACAGCGCATATGTAAAACCTTATATGTTTACAGGTGATACGTATAGATTGAATCAACAATTTTTTATTTAGGAGAATATTATGGAAGGTGATTTTAATGGAGTAGAAGAATACAGACATGTATTCCCATTAGATTATTGTAAGAAATTAATAGAAACTTTTGAGATGCGGGCAGAAATGCAATTGACTGAACATCAAAAAGGTTTCAAAAATCAAGATGAAAGAATCTTTATGGATATGGCAAACCATAATAATATGTTTCATGTAGATGCTGACTTATGTAAGTTTTTTTATCAAACAGTAATGCAAGTCTATACAGAGAAATATAGGTCAAAGTATGACAGTTTAGGTGCTGTTGTACAGCATTCTCCAAAAGGAATGAGCATACAAAAGACTAGACCACACCAAGGATACCATGCTTGGCATTGTGAAAATGCTGATTTGTGTACTTCGTCCAGGGTAATGGCTTATACATTATATTTAAATAGTGTAGAAGAAGGTGGAGAGACTGAATTTTTATATCAAGGCGTAAAAATTAAGCCTGAACCTGGCAAATTAGCAATTTTTCCAGCATATTATACTCATCCACATCGCGGCAATCCTATTTACAAAGGCGTTAAGTATATTGTATCAGGTTGGTATACATTTGATGAATAGGTAATATAATAAAATGAAAATAGCAATAGTAGGTGGTGGTACAGCAGGCTTTGTATCAGCATTAATTTTAAAAACAAGTTTTCCTGACTATCAAGTGGATATAATTAGGTCAAGTAAGATAGGCACTATAGGTGTCGGTGAAGGTTCAACAGAACATTGGACAGCATTTATGGATTATGTTGGAATCCAAGCCGGGCAACTTGTAAAACACACTGATGCTACTTTCAAAACTGGTATTATGTTCGAAGATTGGAGTGACAAACCCTATTTACAAAATGTACATGATCCCTTTGTAGGAGAACATCTAGGCATGCCAATGATGTATGCCAAAATGATTGGTGAAAACGTAGATCCAAAAGAGTTGACAGGCGAATACCTATGGAGGAATGAAACACCTTTTGGAAAATTTATTGAAGAGCGACCAAACGATACAGGTGTCAGCCAATATCATTTCAATACACACAAACTAAATGACTTCCTTACTAATTATAGCATAGAAAAAGGTATTCAAGTAATCGATGATGAAATAGTTTCTGTAAATTTTCCTGGCGGCAAGAAAGTTACATCATTACAAGGAGAACGCGGCGATTATCATTATGATTTTTATGTTGATTGTACAGGATTCAAACGATTACTCATAGATAAACTTGGCGCAGAATGGAAAAGTTATTCAAAATATTTAAAAATGAAAGAAGCAATAGTCTTTCCAACAGAGTATACTGATGCTCTTGATCCAAGAGGTGCTGAAATTCCTATTTGGACACTTGCTAAGGCAATGAGTTCCGGTTGGATGTTCCGTATTCCTGTGTACACAAGAAAAGGAAACGGTTATATCTTTGATAGCGACTTCATTACAGCAGAAGAAGCACAGCAAGAAGTTGAACAATATTTAGGTCATGGTATAGAAGTAGCTAAACACATAAAATTTGATCCTGGTGCTTTAGATCGACCGTGGATTAGTAATGTTTGTGCTATAGGGTTGAGTGCTAGTTTTGTAGAACCGTTAGAAGCAAGTTCTATTGGCACAAGTATTAATCAAAGTTTTCTACTAGCACAACGTTTGGTTAATTATAATGAAGCAACCACCCATAGATACAACAAAGAAGTTGGCGCAATAATGGATAACATTAGAGATTTTATTGCTTTACACTATATTTCTCCAAGGAGAGATACACCTTTCTGGCAAGCAGTAGCACAAATGCCGTTACCAGAAAGTTTAGAAAATAATCTTGCTATGTGGAAGGATAGGATGCCAACTGCTGACGATCTTACAGACACAACAAAAAAGGTTTTATTTAACGAATACAATTTTGCTATCGTACTTCATGGGTTAGGATTATTTGACACACAAAAAATTGCTAATCAATATAATACTTTACATACAGAAGTACAAGATTACGTTAACAACAGATTAAGAGAAAAATTAGAATTTGATCAAATTAAAGCCATACCACATAAACTAATGTTAGACTTGTTGCGGAGATTGGTTTGAGAGTATTCGCTTTTGGATGTAGTCTGACACAATATTTTTTTCCTACTTGGGCTGACATTATAATTAAACAATATAGAGACAAAGGCCATGAAGGATCTAATTGGGCAAAGAGTGGTGCTGGCAACATGTACATTAATATGCGCTTATGGGAAGCAAATACTATTCATAAGTTCAACAAAGATGATGTAATACTTTTACAATGGTCAAGCATGTTCCGTGAAGACAGATATCATATGGGCAAAGGTTGGTGGACCCCAGGAAACTTTAGCAATCTTACCCAAGGTGGCCACGCATTTATGTTAAACAATTATTATTATGATGACCCTTGGATATGGGCAGATATGATACACTGTGTAATGCGTGATTGTGCCATGATATCTTCTACACACAAAGCTCTAGAAGCAATAGGGTGTACAGTACATTCAACAGCGTTTAGAGAACCTATAGAAGGTTGGGAAGAACTTCCTAAGACTTTTAGTAATAACGAAAAACTTGAACTAGAAGATGTAAATGCTGTACTAAACGCTTACAAAGATGATATAAAAACAAAACACCCGCCTATACTTAACGCATTAAACTTTGACACAAGCCAAGAATTTTTTGACGATAGACCAAAAAGCGTTCCTACACTTCGAGAAGAACATAGTCATATGCTTCTGCCTGAAGTTCATCCTCTTACTCACGAAGCCGCAGAGTTTGTTGATACGCATGTTATTAAATTAGAAGAATCTACTTGGGACTGGGTCAATGATTGGAAGGCAGAGTATATTGACAAAGATCCTATCGTACTAGAAGATTTACGATGGTTTAATCCTGAAAAGATTGGCTGGTCAGATGATAGATGGAGACCTTAATGACAATTCCTGTAATTGGTTTAGATAGAGACGGAACTATTAACAAAGACATTGGCACATATGTAACAAAGCCTGAACAATTTGAACCTATTGAAGGTAGTCTAGAAGCTGTCAAAATGATCAGAGACAAAGGATATGATGTTGTTATTTTGACTAATCAAGCAGGGATTATGAAAGGAATATGTGATGCTGTTGATGTAGACATAGTCCATAATTATATGTTAGAACTTTTGGGGAAAGTAGGGTGTAAAAGTATAAATGGTTTATATTACAGTACAACAAATCTTAAAGATGATATCTATGCGAAACCTAATATTGGAATGTTTAAAAGAGCCGCACAAGAAGTAGGTGTCAGTTGGAAAAATGGATTGTATGTTGGAGATAAAATTTCTGATTTAAAAGCCGCAGTAAAAGCAAAAGCAAAACCAGTTCTTGTAAAAACAGGTCACGGGCTAGAAACATTTAAAAAACTTAATACTTTTGCTAACAAAGATCTAAAAAAACAAACTGAAATTTATGAAAACCTAAACCAATTTGCTCACAGCCTTGTAGATATATCCTAAAACGATAAATACTATATGGAGCATAGGTGATGAATAAATTTATACAAAACCTTTTTTCGAGGGGTCTTAACGGTACAATATTGCTAAACCATAATAGCTTTAGCTTTAAAGGTAATTGGATTGGTGTACACCCAAATAGTGTAATGGATCAATGGCATGTGGGTGATTTTAGTAGTGTAATATATCAAATTACAGTAGAACATGATTCAAACGAAAAAGAAATTATGCAACTTTCTGTTGTAGCAAGACCAGATAGAGCTGTAGCATCAGTTTTTGGACGTTCAAGTATACACAATGAGCTAATTGACATCAGTGTCACTGTAGATGAGTCGGTTTGTAAAGTTTTAGTTAGTCCAAAAGCAACAGGATATACAGGAGCAAAGTTAGTGTTCCATGCTACATATTGTAAAACAATTCACCAACTTACTCCTCCAGCTATTGTCGCAGATGTATCAACAGAAGAAGCAGACGGTATAAATACATTTGATAGTGTTGACAATACAATGGACGCAACTAATATAACATTTGATAAGGTGTAAAGAATGGCAAAATCAACAATTAACGTAGGTTCAGCGGCAAATGACGGAACAGGTGATAGTCTTAGAGCCGCAGGTACAAAATTAAATGCCAACGCTGATGAGCTATACAACGCTCTTGGTGATGGTACGACTATAAAAGATATAGTCAACTCTAGTTTGGAAATTGATATTCCGAATGATGACAGCAAAGTAAATAAGATTGCGTTACACGTAGCTTCTACAAACGCACTTAACCAAATTAGCGCAACAACATATCACGGTGCTTTGTTACATAATCACCAAACAGGTACTGTTCATGTAGCACACGCAGGCGCATGGCACAAATTATTAATGGATACAAGCGGAGGAGATATCACCAATTACACCGATCCTCTAGCAAATGTTGCTTACACCGGTAACATAAACAGCCTTACAGATGTTGACACAGTATCACAAGCACCACAAACAGGAAATGTTCTTAAATGGGACGGTGCTAAGTGGGCGCCAGGTACAGACGCTACAACAGGTGGAGCAGGCACAGATGCTGACACACTAGATGGTTTTGATAGTGCGTATTTTACAAACTATAACAACTTGAACAATAAGCCAACTATTCCTACAACACTACTTAACTTAGGTATTTCAGATGGTTCAAGCGGACAGGTATTACAAACAGACGGTAATGGTGGATTTAGTTTTGTTACAGTTTCATCAGGAGGCTTACAAAACTTATTTGAAACAGTTGATGGCGATAATGGAAGTACAAGTGCTAACAGCACAACTGACACACTTACTATTGCTGGCGGCACAAATATTGCTACGTCGATAGTTGGTGATACATTAACAATTAACTATGTAGGTTCACCGAACTCGGGTGAAGAAAACCAAAATGCTTTTTCAAATGTACAAGCAGATACAGGATTAGCACAAGCTGATACTACAACTGATACACTTACTATTGCTGGTGGAACAAACATTACTACATCAGTAACAGGAGATACAGTTACTATTAATGGTACAACTCCAACCTTTGCTAGTTTATCAGATACAGATCTATCAGGAGTAACAAGCGGTAATGTACTTGTATATGACGGAACACAATGGATTGATGCACCGCAACAATTAGATCAAATGGCTTATCCAGCTATTACAACACTTGTTGTGTCTGCGGATAACAGTAACGGATATAAATTTGATCAATATGGAAATACGGAAGATCCAATTATTTACGCAATAAATGGAGCAACAATAGCATTTGATCTCAATGATTCATCTATGGGAAGTCACCCATTCCAAATTGAAACAAGTGGTGGATCTCAATACAATAACGGATTGATTCATGTTTCACCAACAGGACAAGTAAGCACAGGATCAAACGCACAAGGACAAACAAGCGGAACATTATATTGGAAAATTCCAGCAACAATAAGTGGCAACTATGCTTACCAATGTACATCACATGGTTCTATGAGAGGAACAATTACAATTAAACAAATGAGCGCAATATAAGGTAAACAATGACAGTAATAAACGATAAATTCCAAGCACAAAACGGATTTGAAAGTCCTAATTTCGCTGTGGATACAACAGGTAAAATTAGTGCTCAGACTATTGACGTACAGAGAATTTTACTTAACGGATCTGTTTTTACCCAGTATACTCCACCCGAAGACGAAACTGATGATACTGGTACTGTAGTAACAAACTCGTTTGAAACTTTAGCTGTAACAGGCGGAGTTTTTAAAGTTACTTACCTTAGTCAAGCTGCACTTACAGTAATCAACGGTAAATTAGCTATTAATAGTCAAGGGGCTATACCAGGAACAATAGATAATGTTGATATAGGATATAATACACCTGGACAAATAAGTGCTTATACTATTGATATGGCAACAGCGCCAGACAGTACGGCAAGTAATATAAACATGAACGGTGCTAGTGTGAATGGTGACGTAAATATACAAGACCAAGTTGTATTAACAAACGATCCTGTATTACCAGCACATGCAACTAAAAAAGGATATGTAGACGCAACAGCAACAGCTCTTGCGGTGGCATTTGGAGCATAAAGAATGGCAAAGAAAAAAATTACAGACTACCGGTTTTATCCGGGTATAGGATTAAACGACAATAGATACCCAAACGCTTGGCACTTAATTAATATAAACACAGACTTTATTAAAAAAGAAGTATCGGCCTGGATTGCTTACCAAGTTGCTCAAGGTAACACAGGATTTGTTGGATATACCTATGACGATGCCAAATGTCAACGAGATACAGGTTACAATGTAGATGCTTACAAGCATGATTTGCGCTATGGTGGTAATCAAGAAACTACAAGAATTGCTAACACATATTGGGAAGGTCCAGTAGCACAAGTTGATGGTGATAGACAAGCAGAAATTAAAGCAAAAGAATATACACGTGATTTAATTAACAATCACATACTTAATAATTCTCCACAGTCTAGTCCTTATCAGTCAAGCGTAGCACAGCAATTAGATTTAACTAAAACAGCAGAGCCGGCCGCAGGCACAAGAATACAAACACTTGTCAATATTGTTAGAGATGTTTTACAAAGTGGTACAAGTGCTTTACCAACTTTTGAAAGAAAAGGTTTAGGACATATAAGGTTTATTGGTAACTATAATTCCAGTGACTTACTAATTGTTACAAACACAACAGATGCTACAGTAATTTATAACTTTACAGACGAAACTAAAGGCGGTGTAGTAACACGTAAAGATGATATCACACCAAGGGACTCAAGCGGATACGTTGAGAAATATGATAGCGTAAGTTCAAATGAAAATATGGATGCTGACTTTCCTAAGTATCTACAAGTTACAGATAGTATTACTACACTAGATTTAAAATTTAACACTGAAGGTATGTCAACAGATGACGAACTTCAAATTTTCGCAGATGACACAGAACAAAGAGTAAGACCTTATGATTTTGGTACTGATGCTATTGAACGTATGCGTATTGCTCCTCCACTTAGTATGCTTGATGCTGACTTTGAATATGGATTACAGCCAACAAAATGGTCAGCTATCGGAATGCAAAGAGGGTATCCAAGTATTTACGAACTACCTGGTACAGACACCCAAGTTTTAAGTGTTGTGACAGATGCTTCAGCAGGCACACAAGGAATTGGTGCTTCACAAATTACAGTAACAACTCTCGGTGCCCATGGATTTGAACCTGGAACACCTATAACAATTAAAGCACTTGAAGATGCTGTAGGTGGTGCGGCAAGAGCAGAAGGTAGTTTTGTTGTTGTTCAAGTTCCTACTAGCACAACATTTACATATTACGCAAAAGCAAAAGTTGGTACAACTCAAGGTGAAGTTCTTTCAACCACCTATACACAGCTTAGACAAGGTGCGTTTTATACTGGTGCTTCAGTAGGACAACCAAGATTTGATGTGTTTAGTAATGGTACAGCAGGCACTATGACACTTAGCCTAGCAGTTCAGACAGCTGAAAATAGATTAGCATTTACAGGTGATGTACCAGAAGTTGGTGCGCCTATTGTTGATACTGCTTTCCCAACAGGTACACAAGTAACTGGTATTGTTAGTACACCAACAGGTAATGCTTTGCCATTAGAACTTTCAAACGATGTAAGCCCAGGTAACACAAGCATTACAGTAGCAAGTACAACAGGTATTGTTCCAGGACTAGCGGCTGATAATGGTGACGGAGATGCTATTTTTGTCAACACAGTCGTTGGAAATACAGTAAGTTTTAGTGGTAGTTTTACACAAGCAATCGTTAGAAATACACAAACTTACAACGGAGTGTCAGGAAGCATAACAGCACCAGTTGGTGTAAATGCTCAATTTAATTTACAAAGAACTGGCACTGTATACAGTATTACATCAGTACCGCAAGCAGGTTCAGGATACAAGAAAGGTGACGTAATATTAGTTACTGGAGACAATTTAGGTGGACAAACACCAGCTAATGACGCAACTATTGTTGTAGGAACAGTGAACGGAACTGGAGGAGTAACTGCGGCATCTATAACAGGTACTGCCTTAAGCGGAAGTATTAGTTATGAAAATGTTACTGCTACATATAATAACGGTGCTGGAGATTTAGGCACAACAACTTTTGATATAGCGTATGAAAATGGTGCTTACACAACAGTTTCTGCAAATTCTCCTAATGATACAACAGGTTTTGCTGTAAATGATAGAATTAGAATTACAGGTTCAAATGTACTAGGCGGAATAGGACAAGATGGTAATCAAGCAGGAGGCGGCAACGATTTTGTTGCTACAATTTCAGCTGTAGGCGGCGGAGGTTCTATTACTTCTTTGACTGTCAATAATAGTGATTGGTCTCAAGGTACTCCACCAAGTCAAACAAGAAGTTACAGTTTTGGCGGATCTAACTTAGCATTCACAGGCGGGTCAGGTTCTGGATTCGAGTTCAACATAGACGTTGTGGGAACAACATACAATTTCATGTCGGCAGGAACACCAGGTACAGGATATAACACAGCAGATACTATTGTTTGTGCTGGTAACTTAATGGGAGGCGCAACTCCTGCTAACGATTTATATTTAAGAGTAGTTGCTGTTGACGGAGCAGGCGGAATTATAGATGTAAGAGTAGAAGGAAGCGATCTTTCTTCAGTGCCAACAGCATTTAACGGTGGCACATTTTCTTCTAAAACACTTACAGTATTAAACGGTGCGGGAGCAATTTTTGATGTAAGTAACGATGGATCTAATTATAGTGTCACTATAGATACAGCTGGTACAAATTACCACCCAAATCAAACATTTACAATTTTAGGAAGTAACTTAGGCGGTTCAGATGGAGCTAATAATGCTACAGTTACTATCGACTCTGTGAATAGCACAACTGGTGCTGTAGCAACAGCAAGTATAGCAGGTAGTGCTCCAGCATTACCAACTACTTTCAATGATCAAGCAGGAGTCAATCAAGCACACGCTGGCGCTAGTGGCACGTTTGACATTACAAGAACACAAGGAACTTATAGTGCTGTGATAGGCGCGAACGGAACAAACTATCAAGCTGGTAACGAGATTGTTGTTCCAGGTACATCACTTGGTGGTACTTCACCAGGTAATGACGCAACTATTGTTATTACAGCAGTTGATGGAAGTGGCGGACTAAGCACGTTTACTATTGCTGGTACAGGTGCTGGTGGTGGATCATTAAATCTTGTTAATGCTGTTACACTCACAGATTTCTCAACAGCAACAATTACAAGCGGTTCAAGCGTTGATTTTGAAGCATTGGCAACTATGGAAATTACTTGGCCATACTCACATGGTATTGTTCCAGGGGATACATTTATTGTTGATGTAAACACAGATAGCGGTTCAAACAATCATGAACTAGCGGCAGGCTCATTTATTGCTACATCAGTTCCAACAACAAGAACAATTAGATATAATGCTAGAGCTCCAGGGAATATCCAAGAATTTACAACTGGAACTAGTACAGAGGATAAAGTTAACGGTAACGTTTATCTTAGACCAGACTCATTCTTTATCCATAGACCATATGACGGCGGTGTTCAGTTGGGTACAGGCGGACCACAACATGGATCACAAGCAATTAGACAGAGTAAAAAGTATATTAGATACCAGTCAGGTAAAGGTATTATGTATACAACAGGTGCGTTGTTTGCTCCAAGTTATGATGTTAGAAGTATAACAAGTACCGGGACAGAAATTGGTTCTGTGCTTACTATTATCACTGACGATAACGATCATGGTGCTCAAGTAGGCGGAAAAATAAGACTTATTGGTGTAACATCAAAAGGATATAACGGTGAATATACTATTTCACAAATTATAGATGAACGTACATTAAAATGTCAAACAGTTCGTAGGCTAGAAAATACAAACGCAGTATTAGGTTTTGCCGCGCAAATGACAGTCGTTGGTTGGCATGGAGCTACAGTGCGTTCCGGAATATTTGATGATCAAAACGGAATTTATTGGGAGTTTGATGGTACTAATACTAGTGTTGCTCAACGTACAAGTACAAAACAAATTAGTGGTACTGTTTCTGTAAACAGAGATAGTAACTTAGTTACGGGTACAAATACAAGATTTAGAGATCAGCTTAAGGCTGGAGATAGAATTGTTATCAAAGGAATGACACACGTTGTTGCTCATGTTGATTCGCAGTCACAAATCACTGTAACTCCAGACTTTAGAGGTGTAGCAAATGTTGCTTCAGCAAAAGTAAACTTGATTACAGATAAAAAAGTTTTACAAAGTGAATGGAATCTAGACAAACTTGACGGGACTGGTGCTAGTGGGTACACTATGGATGTTAGATACATGCAGATGATTGGTATCCAATACAGTTGGTACGGTGCTGGTTTTATTGATTGGATGCTACGTGGCGCCGACGGTAACTTTGTTTTCTGTCATAGAATGCGTAACTCAAACGTAAACACAGAAGCATTTATGAGATCAGGTAACTTACCTGTGCGTTATGAAGTAACTAACGAAGGTGCTTTTGATAGTTTAAAGACAGCAATGACAGCGACTGATACAGAACTTGTACTACACGAAAGTAAGTTTTTCCCAGACGCAGGTACTGTATACATTGATAATGAAATTATTACATACACATCAAATAATAGAACAACGAATACACTTGGTGGGTTAACAAGAAGCACTAATCTTTCAAACTTCCAAGCTGGTGCTACAAGACTTTATACAGCAGGACCGCAATCAGCACACGATTTGCGTACAGGTGTAATTTTAATTAGTAACACAATTACTCCGCTTATATCACACTGGGGTTCAGCGTTTATTACAGACGGTATGTTTGATGAAGATAGAGGTTATATTTTCTCATACACAGAATCAGGTATTAACGTTAGTACAACAAGACAAACAGCGTTCTTACTACGACTAGCACCAAGTGTTAGTAACGCTATTGTTGGCGACTTAGGTGAGAGAGAACTACTGAACAGAGCGCAGTTACTTATGCAAGGTCTAGAGATTACATCAGATGGTGTTGATCCAAATAATAATAATGATCCAATTACAGGAGGTATTGTTGTTGAAGGAATTCTAAATCCACAGAACTATCCACTTAACCCAAGTGATATTGGTTGGTCAGGACTAGCTGGACTAGCACAAGGAGGACAGCCTAGCTTTGCTCAAGTTGCTCCAGGTGGTAGTGTTAATTGGAACTCAGGTGATACAGCAACTTATGCAACAGCGGCAGTAATGGCACAGGTTACAACTACCGCAACTTTGATGCCATGGTGGAGTTTTAGAACAAACAGAAACTATGCTTACTTTACAGAACAAAGTTGGGAAACTGCTAACCTACAAGTTGGTGATGAGATTAACACAAGCGGTGCTAACTACTTCCCACAAGGTACTACAATTCAAAGTATTGTTGACCAAACAATTTATGGACGTTACTTAGTTTACTTCTCACAGAGATCAAACTCAAATAGCGGTAACGGTGCTTCACAAGCATTCCAAAAAGGTGGTGATCTTAATAATTCAAGTTATGCGTTCTTCCTTAAAAATGTTTGGGAATCAGCCGGAGCAAAAGCAGGCACAGCATTAGGTGATTCCAACGGTGATCCTACAAACCAAGGTGATGTTAGTTTCCCAGCTGGAACTAGTATTTCATATGTAGAAGGACCATTTGCGTTTGGCGATCAAAATGGCAGTGGTATTGAATATTATAGAGTTAATTTTAATAATTCATTTAATGGAACAGTTAGTCCAGCAGATGTGTTTAATTTTACATTTAGCCAACCACCGTTTGCCCAGCCAGGTGAAACAGTGTTCTCATTCATTGCTCAGCCAGGAGAAAGATCAACATTGGATCTTAACTTGCTTAAAGAATTGACAAATACTACACTAGGTGGTAGAGGTACATTCCCGAACGGTCCAGACGTACTAGCAATTAACGTTTATAAAACATCAGGTACGGCAGTTGACGCTAATATTATTATTAAGTGGGGTGAAGCGCAGGCTTAATCTGCGCTTTCTTCTTCAATTTGCGGCTTAGGTTTTTGACTATCGCCGGGCGCAATTCTATAATTATCTTCAACAGAATCAGCAGTGCTTACTTCAGTAATGCTACTTCCTGGCTCCATACAAATAAGTTGATGTGGTTGTAGTGGAGGATTGTGCCAAGTCATACCTTCTGTAAGTTCTTGGCTGTGCATTTCCGCAGTATCAGTGTTGATCCATTTAAGTAAAAATCTTCCGTTATTTACAAACCAAGTTTCGTCTTTTAATTTATGGAAGTGCATACTAAATTTACCACCAACTTTTTCAAATACCATAATTTTACCACAGTACTTGTCATTAGTTGCCCAAATAATTTCGTAGCCCCAGCCCTTGTCTACTTTGCCTTCTAGTCTAGTTGGTTGGTCCATTAATGTAATCCTCGATAGTCATCCAATTCCTAATTGCTATAGTATTATGTAGTTTACTGTTATCAGCACATGTGTATTCTTGATACTGTCCTTTGAGTTTATCTGGCATGTCAATGTATTCGATTTTGGCATCGTGTTTATTAGCAATTATTTTAGCAACACTTTCAACGTCAACAGCAGTGCCTGTGCCTAAATTAAAGACTCCATTTACATCTTTTTCCATCATTTGTTCGTGTATACGAACTAAATCATACACACATACACAGTCTCTTTTGTACTGATCACTGTTTTTAAATAGTTTAATTACACCATCTTGTGATGCTTGCCGTTGAAACTTACTAACCAAACTCATTTGATCGCCTTTGTGTCCTTCGCCTGGACCATACACGTTAAAATAACGAAAGCTCTGTACCAACATACTAAATTGATCCATCTGGTTGTCAACTAGAAACTTGTCAACTAGATACTTTGACCAAGCATAAGGTGTTTGTGGATACACAGGATCATGCTCGTTAAACGCTGTATTAGGGCCGTACACTGCGGCTGTGCTGGCTAGCTGTATGTTTGTACCAAAGTGTTCACAAATCTGTAGTAGGCGCATTGTAAATTCATAATTGTGCTTCCAAACTTTATCAACATCACGTTCTGTTGTGTCTGAAATAGCGCCTGTGTGTATTACCCAATCATAACCCTCAACTGTAGGCACTACATTTTCTATCCAATCAAACCCTTCAACTTCATGACCTTTGTGGGTAAAATAATTTGCCAAATGGCTGCCAATAAAACCTTTGTGTCCTGTTACTAATATTTTCATTTCATACTTTCAATAATTTTTGTTGTAGATTGCCCATTTACTGTAGGAAATATTTCTACAGCATAATCTTTATGACCTACTACTGTTTCTATTGTATAGTCTCCGCCTTTAATAATCAAGTCCGGATTTACAGTTTTGAGCAAATTTTCTGGAGTGTCTTCTGTAAATGTTACTACTTCATCAACCCAAGGTAGTGCTTCAAGTTGTGCTTGTCTTGTTTGTACATCGTTTATAGGACGGTTTGGTCCTTTTAATCTTTGTACACTGGCATCTGTGTTTATACCAACAACAAGTTTTTTACCTCTACTTTTCGCATACTCTAGTAATTTTAAGTGTCCTGTATGTAATATATCAAATACATAATTAGTAAAAATAACTTGACGTCTTAGATCATCATGTGTAACAATATGTACACCTCTATGTTCTACAGCTCTTGCCGCGGCATAGCAAGCAACTTTACATGCTTCGATTAGATCATGCCCTTCATCTAACATATATGCTATTACAGCAAGCACAGTGTCACCTGCTCCAACGACATCTGCTACTTCTTGTGCTGGTTCTTTGATATGAGCAAACTCATTGTCATCTGTAAGTACATACATACCGTTCGATCCATCAGTAACTACAAGATTTTTCCAATTATATTCGCGCATATGTGTTCTTGCTTTGTCTTTATCAAACGGTCCAAACCAAGAAACATACTCGCTCATGTTTGGTTTTACTAGATAAACATTTTCATAAAAGTCTGGATCCTGTTTTGGATCTACCAACACTTTACATCCACGTTTTAAGATCTTATCTGTTGTTTGCGGACGTATTGTACCTTTTGCGTAGTCACTTACACATACAATATCATCTTCTGATAGATCATTTAAAAGCCTATGTAGTGCTTCAACACCAGTATATTGTTCTTCTCTATCCCAGCGCATAATGTGTTGTCCACTTTGTCCAACTAGTCGGTTCTTTGTTGTTGTAATAGTATGGTCAAGTGTAGCATTAAAACTAATATTATCTAGTTTTTCAAAACAATCAATAATTCTATAACCTTCTCTATCAGGAGCAATACTTCCATAAACACCAATGTGTCCATTAAGACTGGCAATGTTTAATGCTAA
>Ga0213859_10000727_pt1:0-12500 | contig 14897 bp, 7 predicted proteins | sample PICome_2_FD_160133 | JGI IMG/M metagenome (GOLD analysis project Ga0213859, IMG submission 160133) | Coastal seawater microbial communities near Pivers Island, North Carolina, United States - PICO304 | ecosystem: Environmental > Aquatic > Marine > Coastal | place: USA: North Carolina... | reverse complement strand
CAGCTAAGGCCCCTAAAAATTACTAAGTGGTAAAGGAAGTGGGAAGACTTTGACAGCCAGAAGGTTTGCTTAGAAGCAGCAATCCTTTAAAGAGTGCGTAATAGCTCACTGGTCTAGTAATCTTGCGCCGAAAATGAACGGGACTTAAGTAATTTGCCGAAGCTGTGAGATTTTTATTCAATTCTACAAAATAATATATTTAAGTAAAGAAGAAGAAAAATCGGTAGGGGAGCGTTCTGTTTACGGTTGAAGCATCAATGTAAATGGATGTGGACGAAACAGAAGTGAGAATGTCGGCTTGAGTAGCGAAAATACTGGTGAGAATCCAGTACCCTGAAAACCTAAGGTTTCCCCATGGAAGGTTCGTCCGCAGGGGGTGAGTCAGGACCTAAGGCGAGGTTGAAAAACGTAGTCGATGGACAATAGGTTAATATTCCTATACTATTTTTTACTGATAACGAGGGACGGAGAAGGCTAGGCTATCCGGAGAGTGGTAACCGGTTCAAGCATTCAAGGCTAAGAGAAATAGAGAAAATATTTTGAGCTGAGGTGTTATGGGGATAAAAAGTAGCTGATGTCATGCTTCCAAGAAAAGCTCGCACTGTCATAAGTAAAAAATACCTGTACCAGAAACCGACACAGGTAGGTAGGTAGAGTATACCAAAGGGCGCGAGATAACTCTCTCTAAGGAACTCGGCAAAATAGCCCCGTAACTTTGGGAAAAGGGGTACCTAAATAACTAGGTTGCAATAACAAGGTCCAAGCGACTGTTTATCAAAAACACAGATCTCCGCGAAGTCGTAAGACAATGTATGGGGGTTGACGCCTGCCCAGTGCCGGAAGGTTAAAGAAGGTGGTTAGTTATAAAACGAAGCTATTGACTTAAGCCCCGGTGAACGGCGGCCGTAACTATAACGGTCCTAAGGTAGCGAAATTCCTTGTCGGGTAAGTTCCGACCCGCACGAAAGGCGTAACGATTTGGACACTGTCTCGGAGAGGGACTCGGCGAAATAGACTTGTCTGTGAAGATGCGGACTACCTGCACCTGGACAGAAAGACCCTATGAAGCTTTACTGTAACCTGAGATTGGTTTTGAGTTTTATTTGCGCAGCATAGGTGGGAGGCTATGATGAAATTTTTGCGGAAATTTTTGAGCCATCAGTGAGATACCACTCTTGTAAAACTAGAAATCTACTTGTTTATTTTATGCCATCTATCTGGCTAAGAGACAGTCTCAGGCGGGCAGTTTGACTGGGGCGGTCGCCTCCCAAAAGGTAACGGAGGCGTACAAAGGTTTCTTCAAATCGGTCAGACATCGATTGTAGAGCGTAAAGGCATATGGAAGCTTGACTGCGAGACCTACAAGTCAAGCAGAGACGAAAGTCGGTCTTAGTGATCTGACGGTACTGAGTGGAAAGGCCGTCACTCAACGGATAAAAGTTACTCTAGGGATAACAGGCTGATCTCCCCCAAGAGTTCACATCGACGGGGAGGTTTGGCACCTCGATGTCGGCTCGTCGCATCCTAGGGCGGTAGTACGTCCTAAGGGTTGGGCTGTTCGCCCATGAAAGCGGCACGCGAGCTGGGTTCAGAACGTCGTGAGACAGTTCGGTCCATATCCGGTGTAGGCGTTAGAATATTGAGAGGATCTTTCTTTAGTACGAGAGGACCGAGAAGGACGTACCTCTAGTGTACCAGTTATCGTGCCAACGGTAAACGCTGGGTAGCTATGTATGGATAAGATAACCACTGAAAGCATCTAAGTGGAAAGCTAACCTCAAGATGAGTATTCTGATTACGTGTAGTAATTAAGATCACGGCAAGACTAGCCGTTAGATAGGTATCAGGTGTACATATAGTAATATATTCAGCCGAGATACTCTAATAGATCGAACGCTTAAATTTAATTTATCTTTATATTAATCTTAAATCTTGGTATTTTTAGTGTAATGGAACCACGCTGATCCATCTCGAACTCAGTTGTGAAACGTTATAGCGGCGATAATACTTAAGGAGGAGTCCTTTGGGAAGGTAGTTAAATGCCAAGATTTTAATCTGAATCTAATAAAAATTTAAATAATTCAATTTCTAGTTGATTTTTTGCACGTGTTGTTTTAGCACCTATCATAAACTGCTTTGTGGAAAACTTTTTGATTAACCAAATTTCAGAAAATGATAAATAACTTAAAATAGTACTTAACATTAAAAAACTAAACCCAAAATAAATATAGGGTAAACCAGGATCAGATTTAATTTGTAGACCGGTTAAACCAATTATATCTATGAATCTAAGCTTATTTTCTTTAATATATTCATCCACGTCAATTATTTTTGATAATTTTCCTTTTAAATCATATAAATAACTATTACCCTGATAACCATTAAGTTGTATTATATTAAAACGTTCTTCCAAAGAATTAAATGGTAAAAGTGTTACAAAATTTGTTTTTCCATCAAAATTATCTGTTTTAAAAAATGGCAGCTGAAAAATTGTATCATTAGTCCAAACCCGCAGGCCTATTAATGACCAATCAGTTTGATATATTGTTAAATCTTTATAAACTAAGGGTTTATTAACTGATATAGTTTGACGTTTTATTTCATTACCATCTTCATTTAAAATTGAAAGATCTGAATAAAATTGTTTAATTTGTCCATTTTTTCTATAAGTAATCCAAAAGTCATTCAAGCGAACAGGCTCTTGAGAAATTGTACTGAAACGTCCGGATGCTGCAATATTCTGTATATGGCTGATTTCAGTTTTTGGAACTAACTCTTGAGCTGTAAAACCAAATACTGCAGCAAAAATTGAACCTAATAAAATTAAAACAATGCTACAATGTACAAAAATAGGCGCAATTCGTCCTATAAGCCCTTTTGAAGCATAAAACGTTTTTTTTTGTTGAAAGAAAAAATATCTTTGTTTGTTCAGGTTATAAAAAAAATTAGTACTCTTAATGATTTGAGCATTAATTTGGAAATCCATTTTTGTTTTTATATTTTTTATAAAATGGCAATGTCGTGAAAAACGTAACATAGGTAACTGTTGTAAGAACGTACAAGTCATTAGACTTATACCCAACAATATCAATAAACTAAAGAACCAAATATTCTGATAAAGGTGATCTAATTGTAAGAAAATTATAAATTTCCAATTAATAATACCAAATAAAGAATTTTCAATTGGATAATTACTTTGGTAAAATTCTAATGATTTATTCTGTTCAACAATTGAACCAAGGGTAGAACAAAAAGCTATTGTTAATAATAAAAAAATTGCAAATCGAAGATTTGAAAGAAATCTTAAAATTTTAATCATATTTAAATATAGTCTTTTAATTTTTGTTGTAGTAAGAAGCTAGTCTAATACGACCTGATATTGCCCAAGTATACAAATTTTTAACTTTCTTTGGGTTAACTCTTGCTAACGGAACAACGTCATCAAGTCCTTTTATAATATCTTTTGTCGTAAAATCACGTTTTTCTTGGAAAGCTGTATACATAGCTTCAATGATACTTTGACGAATTTCTGCACCCGAAAAATCTTTTGTTTCTTTAGCCAATAAGTCAAGATCATAAGTTTCTAGTTTATCTGGACGAAAACTTGACAAGTGAACCTTAAAAATTTGTTTTCTTTCTTCGTTTGTTGGTAATGAAATAAAAAAGATTTCATCAAATCGACCTTTCCGAATGACTTCTAACGGAAGTGTTTCAATATTATTTGCAGTTGCAACAACAAAAACTGAAGCTTTTTTCTCTGCAAGCCAAGTTAAAAAAGTGCTTAAAATACGATTAGTTGTACCTCCATCACCACTACCATATTTAAATGCTTTATCTAATTCATCAATCCATAATACACAAGGTTCTAAACTTTCTGCTACACGAATCATTTCACGCAATCTTGATTCTGATTCTCCTACTATACCTGCAAATAAACGTCCAACATCTAAGCGTAGCAGTGGTAACTTCCACTCGTTCGCTATCGCTTTTGAAATTAACGATTTCCCAGTGCCTTGGAACCCTACAAGTAACAAACCCCTTGGCTTGTCCAGCCCATAATTTCTTGCTTGCTCAGAAAATGAATTTGATCTTTTTCTTAACCAATCTTTCAAAATTTCCAACCCACCAATAGAGTCCAAACCCTGATCAGTCGGCCAAAACTCTAAAATTTCAGTTTGTTTAATTAATTCGCGCTTTTCTTCAAGTATTAATTCAACTGTCTCGTCTGTAATCCCACTATATTTTAATATAGATCTCAGAAGTACTCTTCGAATCCGATTAAAAGTCAAACCCTGGCATGCTTGTGTTAAAGTATCTAAAAAAGTTGAACTAATGAGAGGTTTTAAAGGTTCTTCATTATCAAAAATATAGTCAAGCTCACCACTTGTAGGAGAACAAAACTCTAGGACAGACCTTAATTCGCTTTTAAGTTCTTCACGTGTTGGTAATGGAAATTCTAAAAATGCAACGAAATTACGAAGTTCAGACGGTATACTCATCTCAGATGAAACAATAATTATAGTTTTTCCTTGAAGTGAAATACTCCGGCTCAAATTCTTTAATTTTCTAGAAATTGAAACATCTTTCATAAATTTATGAAAATCTTTCAAAATAAATATTGTTGAGCCTACATTAGTTTGCGAGTCAATAAATTCCAATGCTCTTAATGGATTCTGTCGAGCCCAATTTGTTTTATTCGGATTTATATTATATCCGCTTTCGAAATCCCAACTATAGAGTGTACCGTTCAAAGACTCATTACTATATCTACGCAAAACATATTCAAGACGCTCTTCGTCGATACAGTAAACATATATAAGTGGGAAGCCTGCCTCAATAAATGTGTTTAATTTTTGTATAAATTGCATTTTCCAAATCGTTTTTTTTTTAATTAATGGTTTATTAAATAATTCTAAATAGAAAATTAAAAATAGTCTACTCAAAATTATTTAAAACTAGATTGATAATTTTTTACGACCTTTACGACGACGACAATTTAAAACAAGCCTACCAGATTTAGTCTTCATTCTTGAACGAAAACCTGATTTCCTTATTGCTTTTCTTTTAGTTCCTTCTAATGTTCGTTTAGTCATTATTGAATAAAATCTATAAATATAAAATAATTATGACTTTGTTTACTAATAAATAAGTATACAAAGAAAATTTTTAAAAGTCGAATATTTTTAATTATATAATATTTTTATAATTTGAATTTCATGTAACAAGATACTGAAAACTAAAATATTACGAATTCGTTTAGATGACATTTGAAAAATTCGATAGGCTTCATTTTTATAATCCGTTAAAGGATCACGTTGAGCATAAGCACGCCAACCAATAGAATCTCGGAGTTCATTTAATCTTGTTAAATGTTCAGACCAACCAGAATCAATCGCTTGTAATAAACATAGTTTTTCAAAATCGCGGAAAACTCCTAATTCTTTTATATTACTTTCTACTTCTTTTAAATCATAAATTAACCAATATTGCTCTCTTAACAAATTGTAAATCGAAATAGAAGATAAACCTCTAAACATATTAGTATTTAAAGTAAACGAAAAACCAAGTAATTTACCTAATTTTTTTATATCTTCTTCGATTATATAATGGTTTTGGTTATTTTGAAGTTCTTCAAAGAGGTATTCAGCCAATTCGTACATAACTTCCTCACCTAATTCTATAATCCAATTTCTAATTGTTTCAGTTCTTAAAATAAAAGAACGGGTAACATAAAAAAGTTTGCGTTGTTCATGTAAAACTTGGTCATAATCATAAACATTTTTTCGCATATCATAATAGTAGTCTTCAACCCGTTTTTGAGCTAAATCTAAGCTACGATTCAATAATTTCGATTCTAAAGCAATATCATCATTAGTTAATTCCAATTGTCCTAAAATACCTTCAATCCTATCACCACCGAAAAGTCTAAAAATTCTATCTTCTAAACTTACAAAAAATATCGAACTTCCCGGATCTCCTTGTCTGCCAGCTCTACCTCGAAGTTGATTATCAATACGACGAGACTCATGACGCTCAGTACCAATTACACATAATCCACCAGCTTTTTTTATGTAATTACTTTCTTCTTGAAAACGATCTTTATAATTACTTTTTAAATAAAAACATAAAATTTTGCTGTATCGTTTGCTCAACAAAACTCTTTTAAGTGGAAGAGTAAGAAATTCTAATTCATTTTCAAAAATTTTATATAACGAATCACTATCTTGAAAAAGTGACGAATTTCGAAACATTGAAAAATGATATCTTAATAAATAATTAACTAAAAACATATTACAATCTTTTAAATTTCGATTTAAAAGAAAAAGTTTCAAAAGTTGATTGTTTTTAAAGTTACGATTTCCACCTAATATAATGTCAGTACCTCGTCCTGCCATATTCGTTGCTACTGTGATTGAACTTTTACGTCCAGCTTGGGCAATAATTTCGGATTCAAAATCTAAATTTTCAGGTTTTGCATTTAATACTTTATGTGGTAACTGATAATCATTTAATAATATTGAAAGTAATTCTGATTTTTCAATTGTATTTGTACCAATTAAAACAGGGCGGCCAATTTTATGAAGAGCAGTGCATTCTTTTGCAACAGCTTTCCATTTTGCCATTTCGTTTGTGTAAACTTTATCCGGTAGATCTTTTCGTTTAAATGGTTTAAAAGTTGGTATAACAAATACTTCAAGATTGTAAATGCGTTCAAGCTCATTTTCGGCAGTTTTTGCTGTTCCTGTCATACCCGATAATTTAGGGTATAGTGTAAATAGATTTTGATAAGTAATTGAAGATAATTGATTAGTAGAATATTGAATTTTTAGATTTTCTTTTGCTTCAATTGCTTCATGTAAACCATTACTCCAACGTCTATCAGGCATAATTCTACCAGTAAACTCATCAACAATAATAATTTGATTATTGCGGATAATATAATGAGTATTTTTTAGGAAAAATCTCTCTGCTTTTAAAGCATTAATAACATGAAAAACCCAAGGCTCTTTTATTTCAAAAATACTCGATAAACCCAAAATTTTCTCAATTTGATAAATGCCTTGGTCAGTAAGTATTATGTTTGAAGTTTTTTCATCTATTTCAAAATCACGAGGACTGCGTAAATACTTAGCAATTTCTGATGCTTGTATATAAATTTTTGGGTCTGTCGAAACTTGTCCTGATATAATTAAAGGTGTACGAGCTTCATCAATTAAAATGGCATCAACTTCATCAACTATACAATAGTTGAATGGCCTTTGTACAATTTCTTGATTATACAAAACCATGTTATCTCTTAGATAGTCAAATCCTATCTCATTACTTGTCACGTAAGTAACGTCAGCTAAGTAATTCTTTTTACGTTCGCTGTTATCCAGATTTGCTTGAATTAGTCCCACTGTTAAGCCTAATTGGCGATAAATTGGCACCATTGCTTTAGCATCTCGTTTTGCTAAGTAATCATTGACTGTAATAATATGGACACCTCTTTTTGTTAAAGCATTCAAACTGGCTGGTAAAGTAGCAACGAGTGTTTTACCTTCGCCAGTTTTCATTTCTGCAATCTTTCCATCATTTAGGACCAATCCCCCAAGAATTTGCTCATTATAATGTCTTAACCCTAAACTCCGCCAAGCTGCCTCTCGAGTCAGACCAAATGATTTAATGATTAATTCTGTAGATAAATTTTGTTCGATTGCATATTCTTTTTGTAATTTAATTATTTCATCTTTTAAATTTCGATCATTGAAATCTTTAACTAAATTTCCAAAAAAATTGATTTGATTTAAAAGAGAATCATATTTTTTTATTACAAATTTGTCGTTTGAAAAAAAGTTTGTCATAAAAATATTTTAGTTATCCTTGACTTTTTTAAAGTATTAATTTATTATTGAATTTTAATCAAACTCGCGTCTAACTAATTAGTTATATTCATGGTTTACCAAAGTTCGTCGAAACAGGTTCAAGTTGTTTAAAATAATTGATCTATGAAATTAATTATTTAGACATTATATACGTATTATTATTGGTGTATCTAAAAATTTAATTTAGTATTTTTTAAATAAGAACTAACCAAAATATTTAAATTATGAGTATTTTAAAACAAACTAAAAGTCCAATTGTTAGGACCAAAATTCGCTTAATGACTAAACACGATATTATATTGATGTTCAAACGTTTTTTAATTTTTCTTAAAAAATTTTTAGCTATTCTTAAAGAAATAGCTATTTTTATCGTGAAATGGACTATTCGGGGTGCACGATTTCTTTTTGAAGAACTTCAGAAACCTAAAAATTGGGTTATTTTCTTTAAATGGTGTCGTCAAATGGCTTATTATATAGTTATGGATTTTATTAATTTTGTAATTTTTATTGGAAAAGAAATTTATCAGAACGTAAACTTGATTTTTTTCTATTTGTTAGAAAAAGCTAAAAATTGGAAATTATGGATAAGTTGGAAACTTTGTATAATAATGGCTTGTCTGGGTGTAGTACTTTATTTTGATAATAAAGCGAATAAAAAACTTAAGTATCAAAAACGTTTAGCTCCAAATCTTCTTTGGCGAGTAGTAGGTGTGGCTGTATATTACCCGCCCGTGGTCGAATTCATGTATGCATACTTTCAAGTAATTTTCCGCTACACTCCTTTAATACGAAGAATCTTTGGCTATGAATACAGAAAATGGTTAATAAACGCATTTATCTCAATGATGCGATTAGAAGATACACTTTTACGTCGGCATTATGGTATTCTCGCTTTTTTTGAACTGGTCATGTATTTTTCTATTCAATGGATAGTAGCTTTTATTCCTCCTAGTATTATTCGACTACCAATTTATTTAAGATATCATATGGTAAATTGTTCCTTATTAATGCTATTAAGTCCTACAGTCTACCAAGCATATCGATTTATACTTAAGGTGGATAAAGAAGTTATGTTAAATCACGCTGATTTACCTGGACTTTTCTATTTAGGTACAGAAAGAGAATATAGAGTAGCAGCTGCTTTAACATGTATTTTTTTGTCAACATATGGAAGAAGTATTATTGATGCTATACGTGGTCGTTCATTTACAAGAACATTTTTAAGAAAAGCAGTTAGGACACATCTAGGTATTTCTAAACTTTACCCAGATGAAACATGGGAACAATTTGGATTAGATGACCGACTTCGTAAAGATGGAATTGATAATGAATTATAAGAACTAAAAATTATTTATTTAAGTTTATTTAGTGCGATTTACTAGTAATTAAATTTCTATACTGAATTTTATAAAATACAATAACTGCTAATTAAGAATTAATTCTTAATTAGCAGTTATTGTATTTACTATTGGCGAACTTGCTTGTGCGTATTTTTTAGATTGGATTGAACCAGCAAGAAATGCTAGCCTTCCAGCCTGAACAGCACATTTCATAGCTTCAGCCATTAAGATAGGATTTTCGGCTTCAGCAACTGCTGTATTCAATAAGACACCTTGCGCACCTATTTCCATAACTTTTGCAGCATCACTTGGTTTTCCTATTCCAGCATCTACAATAACAGGAACTGAAGACTTTTCAATTATAATTTTTAAGCTTTCTAAATTTTGTATTCCTTGTCCAGAACCGATAGGAGAACCTAAAGGCATAACTGTTGAACAACCAACATCTTCTAGATGCTTTGCCAAAATCGGATCTGCATTAATATACGGCAATACACTAAAACCATTGTTAACTAAAAATTCAGCAGCTTTTAATGTCCCAATAGGATCCGGTAACAAATATTTTGGATCTGAAATAACTTCAAGTTTAACAAAATTATTTGTAGATTGACCTAATTTTAGGGCTAATTCTCTTCCTAGAAATGCAGATCTAATTGCTTCATCTGCCGTCTTACAGCCGGCTGTATTTGGCAAAAGCCATTTTTTAGTCCAATCTATTTGACCTAAACTTTCCAAATTTATATTAAAGTTTTTAAAATTAACTCTTCGAACTGCAACAGTCAATATTTCAGTTTCACTTTTTTCAATACTTTTTAGAGCAAGTTGTAAATTGCTATATTTACCAGTTCCTAACATTAATCTAGATTTAAAAAATCTATCACCGATATTTAATATATCGTCCATTTAGTTTATTAATATTTATATAAGTTTATTATGTACTAATATGTCTAAATTAAACATTAATTTAATAAGTTTAATACAAATTAAGCATTTCAGAATTTTTTATTCTTGTTTAAAGTAGAATGAGTGGTTTTAAACTTATTTAAAATAATTTCTATATTAATAATTTATACGAACAAATTTTACAAGATAATTTAATTGCTACTTTTCCTCTCCATGAGGATGCTTCAACTCTAAATTAAAATTTAATTAATTTTGTTAACTTTTTTTAATTAAAGTTTTAAAAAACAGTTAAATTATATATAAATTTATTTGTTTTTTAAATTTTTAATTTGAATCTAAATATAGGTTTGATGTCCCATCGGCATTCTTTTTATTCCTATATTTTTTATAGAGGATATAAATCAGGCAAATTACAATAACTGTGACCAACGGTATACTAGCTAAGAGCATCAAACGTATTCCAGCTTTAACAATTCCTTCCGCATTCTGGTTTAAAATATCAATCTGCTCTTTGGTTAGTGCAGATACTTCATCATCTCCAGGCTCGAATTGGGAAATATCCTTTTTCGTAAAATATAACTGATTTCCAAATTTAATTTTTTACTGTATTTTTTTAAGTTCTTCATCTTTCATAGACTTTTTATACAAACTATAAGAGACATATATTATCATAAGTATATATATGATCTCTAAGGTAGGACGAATCGGCATTTTGTGAAAGACCACAAATGGTATATTCCCTCTGCCTGTTCAGTAGAATCATTTCCTAAAGAAATATCTTTTGAGGAAATAGTTGATGCAAGTATTGCGATTTTTCCAATAGACTTTTTCATTTTTAAATGGATAGGTAAGCCTCTTACAAATGTTACGAGCAGCTCCTAGAGCAGTATTTGCATTATCAGGTAAAATATTTTTACTGAAATTAGATTCAGTAAAATGAAGTCAAAAATCAGAGGGCTTTAGCGTTGAAAAAAAAAAATAAGAAATTCGGCATTCGGTTGAGTTCTAATGTTAGGTGGGTGAAATTATATAAAAAATTAAACAACTAAAATGTACTGGTTTTAGAAAAATAAATAAAATAAATGGTCATTCACTTTCCTAAAGTCAAAGTGAATGACCATTTATTTTAAAAATGCCTAGCCTAGAGTGACAAGTACACACAACTAAAACTACACCGCAAGCGACAGCCGCACGGATATTACCAGTACGAACAACGTACGCACATAGGATTCCCACAAGACTCCCTTTCCCGCCTTCGACCACGTCTTCTATTGAAAGGATCATCTCTTCTGTTGAAGTTGAAAGTTGGCCAGGTTTGTTTGGAGTCTCTAAGGCAATTACTAGTTGTGTTACTGCATAAATACCAAGGAGAGTTGTAAAAACTAAGAATGCCACTTTTCGTTTCGACAGTTTATTCTTATTATTCTTACTCATTTCCTTTTACCCCTTATTTTGTATATCTTTCAAAAGTTAACTTCAACACTTCAGTCGTATTATCTAGGTCCTGCTTAACAAGCTGAAAGTTTTTAGCCTGTAAGCGTTCTGTAATTAATTTATGACTGTAGGTTTTATTTAGCTTATCCATAAAACTTTCAATAGTTAAAGAATGCTGCCAAAACATAAGATCCGCTAACATCTCATATGATGAGCCTGTCCATCGAAATATAATTTCACTATTGTTATCCTGTTTAATGACTAAAACCTTTCGAGTCTTAGAGCAATTTTCTTTTAGATTAACCTTTTCTATTTCCTTATACAAAATGTTTAAGTCATCCAACGTTTTTTTAAGAACTTCAAAATCTTTAATTTTCGTTTTCAGTTGTGTAAGGTGCGACATAATGCTGTCCTCTTCAAGTTTTAAATTATGAATATATTATTTGATTTTATATAAAAAATTTATATATAAGAAAACGAGTCCTGATAATTATTGTAGCACTTTACAAATTATATTTATAAAGTGCTATCTAGTGTGTAGAACAACTACTACAGTTTTTCATATGTCAACCCCCTATCTAAATAGGGAGTTTAACAAGTTGAAAGTTTTTAGATGGATTAACCGTTTAGATGGATTAACCGTTAACTGCAGGCGCGTTTAAAGCAACTGGAGTTACTTCAGCAGCAGCTAAATCTAACGGGAAGTTGTGAGCGTTACGCTCGTGCATTACTTCCATACCTAAATCAGCACGGTTGATGATGTCAGCCCATGTGTTGATTACACGACCTTGACTGTCTACAACTGACTGGTTGAAGTTGAAACCGTTTAAGTTGAATGCCATTGTACTTACACCTAAAGCAGTTAACCAGATACCTACTACTGGCCAAGCAGCTAAGAAGAAGTGAAGTGCACGAGAGTTGTTAAAACTTGCGTATTGGAAGATTAAACGACCAAAGT
>Ga0213859_10000726_pt1 | contig 14916 bp, 10 predicted proteins | sample PICome_2_FD_160133 | JGI IMG/M metagenome (GOLD analysis project Ga0213859, IMG submission 160133) | Coastal seawater microbial communities near Pivers Island, North Carolina, United States - PICO304 | ecosystem: Environmental > Aquatic > Marine > Coastal | place: USA: North Carolina... | reverse complement strand
CTTTCTTAGCTCTTAAAACTGGTGTACCTGTTAAATATTTTATCTTAGCCATTACAATCCTAATAGATTTCTCAATGCTTCAAGTGCTTGCGGAGACTCTGCAACGATTACACCAATTAATGTGTACTTCATTGCAGCTAATTGAGAAATGATTTTTTCAACGTCAAGCTTAATACCCTTCGTTTCTTTTTCAAGTAGCTCAACTCGCATTTTCAGCATTTGTATCTCAGCGTCCATTACTTTTTCTTTTTAGGCTTATCACCCTTTTTCTTTCTACCTGCGTAACTCATTCCTTTTGGCATAATTTATTTTCCTTTTAATAGTCAGTTGAAATATTTACTAAGTTTGTGAATGTCGGACTAATTTCACCAGCTCCAATATCTGCACGAATGTTCAACAGGCGATTGTTGATGGTGGAACCTGTAGAAAAATCACCTAGCATTGCACCAGTATTAGTAGTACCACCAGTACCTTGAGACACTCCATTTTTGTAATAAGTGAAATTCCCACTTGCGTCACGCTGAACTTTGAACACATCACCTAATTCAATCGCTTGTGAAGCTACCACTGTAGTACCATCATGTACTGCAAAAGCTGTATGGCTACCTATGCTGCTTGATCTAAGTACCCATCTGTATTTTGGTGAAGTTGTAGTTGCCGCATCTGCACTATCTGTCATTCCAAATTCAAGATCATCACTTATGTAGTTTCCATACTTACCAAAAGGATTAAAAGTAGCTTGTATATATCCTGCTGTACTTGTAGGTATTTGCTCAGATGTAGTAGCTGTTTGACTTACACCATGAACCACACCTAATAAATTGTTTGTTGCATCTGCACCTGCTGTACTTTTTTCAGCTTCTAGTGTCATAAGATTGCTATACAAATCATTTGATTCAGTACCATATACTCTGTTTACAGAAATGTTTGCGTTACTCCAAGCGTTACCACTACCACCAGCTAAATCATCATAAACACCTTCTCCAAGTCTAACCATTGCGTTTCCAATAACTTGACCACCTGTATTTAAGTTGACATAGATAGGGTCTAATGTTTTAGTGGTACTTGTTTCAGATGCACGAAAATGTATTAGTGGAATATGCGTACCTATTGTGGTAGCAAGATAACTGTTAAAATCTTCACCACGTTGAAAAAAGTCTAAGTGTAAAAATAGGGTTGTATCTGCTGCTGTTGCTGTACTTCTCCATGAGCTAGGACTAGTAATAGAGCCATAAATCCAAATACCACGAAGCTGGTATTCACTTGTAAAATTATCAGCCGCATCTCTGTCGCCATCTATGTAAAAATATTTGTATTCACCAGTTAAGCTTGTAAGATTTAACCCATTACCTGCTGTGATATTTGGTCGTCCATTCCAATCTTTACCGCTAAAATCTATATTGTAGGCCATACCCTCATTATAACACTGATGTTACTCTTGGAATAAAGGTTGCGCTTGGGGTGTAAGTTTCCTGCGCTCCTGCTGAGTAAAAAGTGCTTGGTGAATTTTGGTTGTTGTATTCTGTTGAAATCCAATCATCTGACCTAACTACACTTGAAATTCTAGCTTCGTCTATAACCCCGTCCCACCAATTACTTGCTAAGTTTGTACCTATACTTGTATCAATAGTTGTGTTTTCTAAGCTTGTTAAAGTCGGGTCGAAAGTTTTTGTTGGTGTGGTTAAACTACCATTTATATAAAGTTTCAAAGTATCAACTGTATAAGTAAAATGATACATCTGCAAAGTATTTGCACTAGTTGCAACATTGTAATTTTTGCGGACAAGAGGGCTTGAGCTTTCAAATACATTTACATAAAAAGCTGATGATGTTGCTTGCATATACCATTTTCTATTGTTTGTACCTTGACCATCTTGTGCAAAAAATAATCCTTGAGAGCCACCATCATATCGTGCCCACGCTTGGCAAGTTATGTTATTTAAAATATTTGATGAACCTGCTCTAATCCTATCGTTACTGCCATCAAAATCAAGTCCATTACCAACTTGCACAGCCACTAAATCACTTGCTGTCATTGTGCCATCAATAACAGTTGAATCGTAATTACCTGTCGAATCAATTATGGCTGTTGCCGAAGTTGGTTCTTCGTTTAAATGGTAAACATTATCATAATCAACCCAAACATTATTCCTACCATAAGTCGCTGTCACTGCTGGTTCCGTAGCGCTAGCATTGCCATAGTAAATATAGAAAATTGTATCGGTTGACGAACTCAAAGTACCATCAGCTTTGAAATGCAACTCACCAGTAGAGCTACCTGTATCAATAGCAACAACTTCTCTAGGTACTTCTGTCGTACCATCATCTTTTGTAACCCTAATATCACTACCATCAGTTTTAACGTTAGAAAAAAAGTCAGTTCCTAAATCTGACAAGTCCACATAGACAGGAAAGTCAGTTAGGTCGGCACTAACTTTCGTGCTGTCGATTGTTACAGGAATCCTATAAGACCAATTACTGTCGTACCAAGCCATTAAATAATCTCAAGTTCAGTTAAGCTACCATCTAAAATTGTGTACGCTTTGTTGACACCGTTTACTTGAATTTTGTAAATAGTGATGCCATTGTTCGTATCTACTTCTAAACCTACAAATTTAGCATTTGGGTCTTGTTGTTTTAAAGCATTTAATGTTGTTGCAATCAAAGCTTCTTTGTTTACTTCATTAGCTGGTGCAACAAAGTTCTGAACTTTGTTTCTACCAAAATAAAATTTTTCAGTTGCTAAATTTTCATCAACTGCAAAAACAGGTTGTGTTGCAATATTTGTAGCACCATCTGCATTTACTGTAACAAGTACACTTACGTCATACGAACGTGCATTGTTATTTACGTAAACTTCTTTTACGTTTAACACTTCAACTACATTTGGTTTTATATTTGTATCAATCCAAGCTTGCAAGCCTGATTGTACTACTCCAACATTATTTACGATATCACCCGACATAACTTTCTCCTTTATGGTAATCTAAATCCTAATCTTACTTCTAATCCTGTTGTTCCAGTTCCAGCAACATCACAATCAATTCTGATTTCATCTCCTGTTGCAACATCATCATTAGCAGTATTGATAACTGCTGCTGTTGTTGCGGTACTAGAATCTTTTTCGTTTGCATCAATAGTGATACCAGTTGATAACATATCTACTGAATCTGTTGCATTAAAAATTTGTATCGTAGGTAGCCCACTTGTTGAAGCAGTAAACACATGAGCCCCTACTGATACTAAGTTCATTCCATTGAGTTCAACAGGAACGACAAACTTTGTTAGATTATCTGCAACTGTTAAAGCCGTATCATCTGCAATCGCTTTTACAATAACGGTTTTAGTAGTGATTGTATTTGAAAAAGTATTAGTTGTACTTGATAAATCTTTGTTTGTTAAAGTATCTGTACTTGATGGTGTAACCACGTCTGATGCAGCAATAGAAGAATCTACAGCATCTCCGTCAACATTCCATTGAACTAGATTACCTGATGTACCAGCAGTACCAGTTACGATACCTGTATCTGCACCAGTTTTATTTGAGATTGTTAATGCACCAGTATTTGCTAATGTTGCATCACCTGAAATTAAAACTGGCGTAGCGACTCCACTTGCATTACCTAACCATAAGTTTGCTGATGGTAAGTTAGGTACATCATTTGATCTACCTGGGCCAGTTACTATTATTGCTCCGTTAGAAGCGTGTGAGCGACTGACTTTACCCATGTTTTGAATTAAATTAGTGCCAGTAGGTTTTACATTGGTTAAACCACCACCACTTGCAACATATACTGTGTTACCCTCGCTAAAAGAACTTGTATCAATATTTGTCAACGCACCAATCGCTACTGCGGAGCCATTAGAGTTATTAGCAACATCTGTCTTGATAATTCCGACTGCTGGCATTGTAGCAGAACTACTTGCATCTGCTGGTGTAACTAAAACCCTGCCATCACCAGTAGCATAACCACTAATATAAACTGGTGTACCTGCGGTGATTGTAGAACCTGTTGTGTTTCTAATGTCAAATTGTATTAATTCTGACTCTGTTGCTGTTACTGTCGCCCATTGAGTATTATAATCAGTACCATCTATTTTTTGTAAAACTTCTCCTGCTGAACCGCCTGCTGGAATACCTATCCCATCTGCTCCATCTGCCCCATCTGCTCCATCTGCTCCATCTGCTCCAGCTTGTGCTTGTGCATAAATACCTGTTTGCTCTCCTTGAGTAAGCAACCAATCTGTACCGTTATAGCAAGCAACTGTGTAAAAGCCTGCGCCTGTTGCTGAAACATCACTAGGTATTTCATTGATAGTCTCACTACCATTGCGGACAAAAGTTATAGTCCCTGTTGTAGCAGCTAATAAAACTCTGATATGTACTGCTGGTGCTGGTGTCGGTAGGTTTACTGTACCACTTGCAGCAAAGCTATATGCGCCACCATCAACTGCGGTGATAGTGCCTGACGACTCTACATAAGTATATAAAGTTCCGTTTGCAATCGCACTTGCTGAGCCTGCTGATGCTGCTGCATTGGTTTCACTTGTAGCTGCGTTTGACTCAGATACTAAAGCTGCTGCTGCTGATGTAGCTGCGGCTGTTGCAGATGATTGTGCGTTAGCTGCTGATGTAGCTGCTTCTGTAGCTTTTGCACTTGCTGTTGCTGCTGATGTAGCTGCATTGGTTTCTGATGTAGCTGCTGCGGCTGCACTTGCGGCTGCTTCTGTAGCACTCGCTTCATTAATTCTTCTTGTATCTCTAGCGATTAAGGCTGATCTATCTAATGCTTGCTCTACATCTTCTACGTCAATACTGTTAGTAGCACCTGCATCTACGTCCTCTTGTTTTGCAGGAGTATCGCAATATAATAGTATGGCAACGCCATTTGCAGGTGCAGTAGTAAATACAACTGTACCATTGTTATAGTGCCCATCTACCAAAGTCCCTGGTGTTACTGTAAACGCTGTTGTTACCACACCATCTAATTTGGCTTTAACGTCTGCTGTATCAAAAAAAGGAATTGTTAAACTGTATGAAGCAAGGCTTCCATTTCCAGTATAAGTATTTTCTTTTGCTGTATTGGTTATTACCATAATTATATTTTATCAGAGGTATTGTAAATCAATAATACTTTCTGATCCTTGCTGTTCTTTGTATTTCTCTCTTTGTCTTAAATGCCCTGGTGAAAATTGTTCCAGTACCGTATCTTGCCACAAATTTGTAAGTGGTCTAAGAAATAAAACGCCTTTCATTCCTGCACCTACTACTGGTGAACCAAGTGCTAATTTAAAAGCATTTTTAGATATCTTATCTGTATCACCGTCTTTAAGACCTTTAGCTACCCCTGATAAATTACCAAATGTTCTAACAGTATCACCTAGCATTGGCCCAGCGATTGACACTAAGTCTGCTGATCTAAATTCACCTGCTAAAGTTTTACCAATTAATTCGTCTGCAAACGGATAACCAACTGCTCTTGTAACTAATGCACTCCAATTCCTTAAACCTACTTCTGGGTCTTCTGTATTAAAAAATGGTCTTGGTGATCTATTGTTCAAAAAGTCTGTAAGCCAAGTTATTAACATATTTGTACCCATGCTAAATGCTGTAAATGCCGCTATTGGTGCAAGTCCACCATCTGAAAAAGCTGGTAAAATTAATTTTTTCCATAAAGCAAAACTGTAGGATTTAAACTGAAAAGCACTCATAGCAATTTCATGTGCAATATTTCCACGTTGAAAACGAAAAGCTACATTAGCACTTGTGGTTAAATCAGGCATTAAAACTCTATGCTCCGCTTCTTTTGCAAATGCTGCTCTAAATAATGAATCTAATTCTGATTTTTTATTTTGTAAGCTTCTAGTTGCTTGTAAGTCAGGATAAAATTTTGCTATTTCATCAAGTTCTATTTCACTAAATGCTTTAGGGTCTACATACTTTCTACCATCTTCACTTGCAATAACTCGGCTTCTGATTATATCCCAGTCTTCTACTAAGCCATGTCGCTTTAATTGTGCTTGCATTGCATCATGTAGCTCATCAAAACTTTTATCTGCAAACTCACCAAACTCACGTGCTATTGGTGCATACTGTCTACGAATAGCAGTCTGAGTCCACTTATCAATAAAATTAAATTTATTGATAGTATCGTGTGCATCATCAACTAGGTTAAGCATAGTGTACGCACCACCAGTAGTACGACCTTTACCATCAATACCCACAACATCACCACCAAAACGGCTCTCTCTAACTAAATCTAAAAAAGAATCTTCTAAATACTCTAGCTCTACTTTAACAATCCGCTTGGCTACATCATCTCCATATTGCCCAACTAGCATACCTAACTGCTCAGCTAAACTTTCTCCCATGATAGCTAAATTACCACCTATGCTTTTTTCCATCATCAAGTGGCTTTTACGTAACCCTGGTGTAGCAATATCGGCAAGTGCTGTAACAACACCTTGCCCTAAATGCAATGCCGACATAAAAGTTCTCATACTGTTAAAAACTCTACTAGCTAAGTGTCCTGATGGATTTTTTAAGCGTCCAAGTAAATAATCCTTGTAACCTAATCCTCTTTTTGCAATAGGGTGAAATCCTTTGCCACCAATATCAAGACTGTTATCTACTATCCTGTTTACTAATATATCGTAGTTTTTATCAGGGTTACTACCGAATGACTCAATTAATCCTTTAGCACGACCCCAGCTATTTATTTCAGTAGCAACAATATTTTTTAAATTACCTGAGCCATATTTTTTTTGCATGTATAAAGCATCTTCTGGTTTCATTTGTACGACTCTTTGCTTACCTAATCTTTCTGCGATACTACCTTGAGTGAAGTTTTTAATTTTATTTTGTGCCTCGGCTATTTCATCATAAAAAGTTAGTTCATCTAATTCGTTTTCCCAAAGACCATTACGAATTTTATTTATCATCTGGTCAATAAAACCTTCTTGTGTTTTATCACCAATATACATCTCACCAAAATTAAATCTTTCTAGAGCATCTTTTTTAAATTCTGCAATTACTTCAGGAGAAGCATACTTAACTTGATCGTAATTATTACGACCAATATAGCCTTCTAAAAAACCTGTGTTTGCACCATAGTTATTTTTTTGTAGGTGTATGTCTTTATATAGCTTTGATATGGCTTCTGCAATTCTAAACTCAGGGTGAAACCTGCCCTCTATTTGAGATATCTTTGGCATCTTGGTTTCATCAAGTGTCATCATTTGACCTACGAATTTTGTTGTTTGTTCTTCATCAAATTTGTTTGCTTTCCACAATAATCTATCTTCTGCGTTTAATGATTTAGTAAATTGTGCATCTAATATTTCTACGTTACTAGTTATACGTCTTTGTGCTGTTGAATTAATTTCGTCAAAACTTGAGCGGATAGTTTTACCATCTTTAAAATCCATTAAGTTAAATTGTTTTTCTAGTGTTACTTTATCTTTTAACCAGCTATATTTTCTTTGTGAAGCTCTTTTTGCTAGATGTCTAGCAAATTGTTCATCACCAGTTAAATCTAATTTAGTAAGATCACCAGTAGCTTTTTGTGCCTCTAAATGCTTTTCATATTCAGTAAGCATTTCAATAGCATCTTTTCGTTTAATATTAGTTTCGCCTACTGACTCTAATACTTCATCAATACAATCTGCCATTATAAAGCTCCCTTTAATCTACATTGAATTAAACCATCAAATATTTTTTCTTGGTTTATAACTTCATCATCAATCTGTTTTGATACTGCTTCAAAATCTTTCAAACTTTCTGGTGATACCTGTAATTTTAAATCTTCAACTTCTCTATCTAAATCTTCTATTTTTAACTCTGGAGCTTTTTGTGCTTCTGGTTTTGATAGAATCTCATCTAGTTTTCTTGCAACTGGTGTATCAACATCTGCAATATTTTCTTTTAAAATACTTTCAGCTTGCTCATAAGGCATTTCTTCAACTTGTGATCTAAAGTTATGTTTTTGAAAAGCATCAAATGTATCTAACTCATCAATGTTTTTAGCTAAATCTTTTATTGATAAACCATAAACATCTTCTGGTTTCATTAAATAAAACAATCTTGCTATGTCTACTTTGGTGTCTTCTGTTAAAGTACCAAACTTATCTATGCTTGGATATTTTTTGTTTTTTAATCTATTAGCAATTTCTAAAACTTCATTTTTAAAATCATTATAATCTAATTCTTTTACAGTCTTAAGTTTTGCTTGATCGAAATATAACTCAAGCTCATCTACTAAAACTTGTCGCTGTAAGGTTTGTGTCTTTTGTAACTCTAAATCAAAATCGTTTACTTGCTTATAAAGCTCATCTCTTTTAGTAACAAGTTTTTCTAAATTTTGTTTAGCAAGTCTTTTTGCTTTTGCAGTACCTACTCCTATTTGCGTTTCAAGTAATTTAATGTTGTCTAAAACTTGCGCTAATTCTTTTTGAACACTGTTTTGTAATTTTGCCACACTGCTTATACGTGCATTGATTTTTTTAAGAGTTGCTCCCTCTAAATTTAATTGCCTAGCTAATGTAACATCATCTGCATTTTTAGCGTAATTGTCTAAAGCACCTAGATCTTGAGTAATAAACTTTTTAAAGTTTGTGGTTTCCACGAGGTCTTCATCTATAACTCGGCTATTTAAGAAATATTGTTTTTGACTATCTGTTAAAAATTTATCTAACTCACCAGATATTAATTCGTCATAAAACCTTTTGGTAACTCTACCTGTTTGGTCAACTCTCATTGCTGCAAGAATAAAATCTGTTTCTAACGGTCGACCTGTAACTAAGTCGTCAGTTGCTTTTGCCATTAATTGTGCATAAATATTTTCTGATAATATGTTTTTTGCTACTGCATTATCAACCATTTCTAAAGTGCTTGCTACACGATAACCTATTAATGGCGTTGCACTCTTTGCCGCTACTTCTGCTTTTGAAAATGAAGATGTAAATTCTGTTATACCTTTAAAACTTTTTAAATCTGCCTTAACAGCATTTTTAAATAAATAACCACCGATACCTGCTGCTGCACCTGTTAAACCTAGTGCAAAACCTGTGTTCATCAATACATCATAGTCATAGCCATTCTCTTGTGCGTTCCAATATGCAAATGGTTCAGTAACCGCAAACTCTGCTCCTACTGCTAACCCTGTTCTTAATGCACCAGTACCAAAAGTAGTTTTTAGTGTTGTTGCTTTATCTGCTAAACGAATAGCATTTTGTATCCCCTTAGTCTTTGTTATTGCTTGTACTGCACCTGCAAAATTTTTCATTTTTTGTGGTACAGATATAGATGTCAATAAACGACCACCTGCTGCAACTCCTACTGGTGTTGCAAATGCTAGTAATACAGTCGGATCCATTGCAAGACCAGTACCTATGCCTACTGCACCCATTCCAATAACTGAGCCTACATTATTATCAAAAGAATCTTGCTGTAAGATTGCTTGTCTTTGTGCTTGTTGTACTTTGTTTTTTTGTATCCTTTGTGCAACGCTTGGGTATTGTGGTTCATCAAATTCTACTAAACCCTTAATACCATATTGTTTGTTGGCTTCTTCTACGTTAATCTTTTGCTCAGTAACCTTTGCTACTTGTTTTTTAGCAAAGTTTACAATAGATGTATTAATTGACTCATCAGCAGCTCGGCCATGTATTGCACCAAGTTCCATTGATGGCGGTAAGTCTAATAAATCACCACGAGTTTGTATCTCTCTATCTGTATAAGTTGTTACATCTAGTAAAGGGTTTTTCATCTTTTACAACATTCCACCAGCACCAAAAGTTTGTTTTGACCTTACTTCTCTTTTATATTTTTCAATTTCTTCTTTAGAAAAAATGACTGGTGTCTTTGTACCTTTCTCTAATAAAGGAAGTCTTTGATCTTGAAAACCTACGTAAAGCTGATATTTATCGCTACCTACATCTACTAATTGTGAATTGTTTTCTATTGCTTTTTTAAATACCTTACCGCTTATGTCATAGCCCTCAATTTGATAAACGTCTGCAAACTCTATATCTGGATTTTTCTTTGTTAATTCTTGTAATGCAAAATTACCTGTACCCTGCCTACTTTGTAAAACCAATAAAACATCTCTACTGATATCTTTTGATACAACTGTCTCACCCATTCCAGTATTAACTACTTTTGTATCTCGTTTTAAAAATGTTTCAATAGCCCATTTCGCACTATCCTTAGCATTTCTTTTTTTGCTAAGCTCATAATGACCATAAGCTATTTCTGTTAATAAAGGTTGCAAGGCAAGTTCTGGTGGAAACAATACATCACTTCTACCGTTTCTTGCTTGTAAAAATGGGATAATTTCTTTTGCGATACCTTCTTGAATAGTATTTTTTTCTTGCACGTCTTTATCAAGTAAAGGTGTTTCTGCTGATAGATACCTAATTGATTGGTCAAATTCAATAGGAGTTAATTCTTTGCTGTATGGCAACAACATTGTGTACTTTTCATCTAAACTAAAAGGGTCTTTGTCAGCCTTGCTAGAACTTGCTTTTTGTGCAAAGTGATACAATAAATTATCTTTTAAAATCTTAGCACCACTAACATTACCGTAAGCCATTATTGGTTCATCAAAAGTATCTACTAGGCTTGTCATTGTTTGTCTAAGTAAAGCAAAATCACCTGATGCTGCTGTTGATTGAACTTGTAAGCTAATATCTTCAATCATGTTTGGTGTAAGAGGTCTAAAGTTGTGCAGAGGTGCATACTCATTTGATTTAGCTGCAGCCCAATTAAAATATCCTACAACTCCCTCTTGTCTTAATACACTCTTTGCAGTTTCACTATCTTTAAAAAGCTCACCTTGGTTTGTTCTTATTAATTTATTTGCTTCTCTTAATTTTTCTTGCGCTACTGTGTAGTTAGTAAATAAAATATCTTCTTCTACTGGACTTACTTTGCCCTTAGAACTTCTGTACTGTTGCTGTAATTCATTTTGATATTGAGTTAATTCTTCTATGTCACCATTACTAGCTAATGTAGTAGCGTTATAATTACCAACAAGGACAGCATAGTCTTTATTTTTTTCTGCTGCTTTTTCTGGGTCAAGTGCAATTTGTTGTTGCTTTAAAGATAAATAACTTGGATTGTATGGCGACTCTTGACCATTGTTTATTAAATTCTCAAAAGACTCTACTTGAGTGTTAATAGAGTTTTTGTAAGCTTTAGCACCTTTAGTCAGTAATGACTTTTTAAATGTTGCAATCTTATCACCATAAATACGAACATCATCTGCATCTAAACCATACACACTAGCTTGTCTAAGTATTGATTGTTCATATATCTCTATGTCGGTTAAAGCATCTTCTGGACTTAGCTCACCCTTTGCGATACGTAGCTCAATATCGTTCATTCGACTATCTAAAGTTAATTTAGATAAATCACCTTTTGTTGCTGGTAATAATTTTTGTCTAACTGGATCTGTGTAATCTTCTTTATTAGTTTCAAATATTGCTATTTGCTCTTGCAATATACTTAGATCACCCTTGTTTGCTTGTATCTGCGAAGCTGCATTTTGTTCACCAGTTGACCATAAAGTCTTTTGATAATCCAAATGCTTTGTTGCTTCTAGTGCCTGTGCTTTGTTTAAAAAATTTGATTTGCTTCTTGATAATGCACCTTTCATTTGCCTTTGCACATTCTTACTTTGTAAGCCGTTTATTAAAGCATTTTCACGCTCATTAAAATATCTTTCAGCATCAGCCGTTAAGTTACCATCATAAGTATAGTTTTCGTCTTTATCTATTAACCAGTTATTGCTATCAGTATCAAATTGATTTGATAATTCAATAGCAGTTAAAGCTTCTTCTTGCCTGCGTAACTGCTGCAAGTCAGATAGTTCTTGTCTTGCTACACCACCTGCTACTTGCCCGATCGCTTGAAATATATCTGTCCCTGGTCTTCCTGCCATCTTATAAACTACCTCTATCTGCTTGCGCTTGTTCTATCATTTTTTGCTCTTGATAAGCTTTGAAACCTGTATAACCTGATTGCAATGCACCACCTAAACCTTGTGCAAATGCAGATTGTGCAAATTGAGAACCTTCCATTTCTGCCCTAAGCGCACTTAAAGCTAATTCTTTATTCTTGATAACTCTTTGTTGTTGTAAACTAAATGCTTCATTAAACACTGTATCTAGTGTAGTGCCTGTTTGTGCAACACCACGAGCGGCTGCATTAACTAAGTCTGAACCAACTTCTTGCCTGATCTTTCTTGCATATAAACTGTCATTTATTTTTCTTTGCTCTTGTAAAACCAAGCGCATAAACTTAGCGTTTCGTCTTGCTTGTACGCCTTTTCTTATTCCGCCAATTATATTGCCTACTGCTGCTACTGCTGCTAGTGCTGCTGTTGCTACTGCCATATATATTTATAATAACCCTTTTTCTCAAAAACAGGACTAAAACCTAAGAACTGTATAAATTTATTAGCCCTTAAATCCTTTTTTGACACCCATGCGTAAACTTTTTCGTTAAATTCTTGTAGAACATTCCGACAAGTACGTGCCACGTATAAAGCAAAACCACGGTCAAGCTCTGCGCTTTTAATAAAACTTAAAGTACAACTACGCATAAAGTAAGTTAATAAAACGTACTCTTTACCATCTGTTAAGTACAAAGAAACATACGGCTCAATATTACACCGATAAATAAATTTCTGTTGTCTTGTAAACAAGATATCTTCTTTACTAGCAAACCTTACTCTATATTTCGTACTCATAGACTATAGAGTTTAACGTAAATGGTACTGACTCATCTTGAGTAAATTGTAACTGTACTGATGTTTTCTTATTACCATGTAAGTTGAACTTCTTTAACCCTGTATAAGTTGCTGGTGGTTCAGATAAATCACTTAGCCCCTCACGAATCTTAACTTCTTCATAATCACTATTATCTACTTCTTTAACTTTAAAGTTCAATGTTTTATCTAAATTGAAATAAGCTTTCTTTAATTTCTTACTGCGGTTTATATCCGTTAAACTACCTTGTACTGTATTAATCTGATTGGTTGTAATCCCTACGCTAAAAGGTGTACCAACTTCATATTTATTCGTAGGTGTTACCGTTTTACTTGTAGAGCTATATTTCCAGTTTTCATAATTACTATCATCAACTACAACCTGAGTGCTTAAAATTGTGTTTAAATCAATAGATGTGCCACCGTTGTAACTTGTTGCAAAATCTGTTAAGAACTCTCTTTTAGAATCAAGTGTATTGTTTCTCAAGTAATAAGAACCACTTGGTAGTATTAAAAGAGGTTCGCTACCAATATTCACTCTTAAATTACGCTCACCTTCTGCTGTGATGAAATCACCAAACTTAGCTAACTTACCCTCGTTCGTTAAAATATAAATATCTTCTGTTCCATCTGATTGCTCTATAACTGTAATATCTATTGCTTGCAACCCAGTAAAAACAGTAGGTGCAAAAACATTATCAGTCTCATTGATCGTTAAGCACACCAAACTAAAATCTTCCATTAAACACCAAAGCATGTGAAAAGGCTGTTTGATTAAACACATTTTTCTAATGTACTTTTCAAAAAGTAAATCGTCATATTGGTTTATTTTGTCAGCGACAAATGATGATCTTTGAAATTTATATTCAAATTTATATATGTTTTGCCTATAGTTATCAACAAAATATAAATCATTTCTTGCAACTGGTTTAATCTTTGCAGCACCTATTGTACTTTGCTTCAAAATAGAAACGGTGCTAGGAGCGATAGCACCGAAAGTTGATCCGCCTTGAATAATCATTTGTGCTGCGTTAGTAGCAGAAAACAAAACTTTATCACCAAATAACCATGAAGGGTTAGTAGATACAGGATCGCTTCCTGTGATTGAAATTCCTGAATCTGCTGTTATTTGATAAACGCCTTGATCGTCAGGTAGACTTGGACTAAATGTAAATAAACTTCCTGATATTGTCTTCCATCTATCATTACCACGACCAAACCATAAGCTATCTTGATGTACGCCAACCACTTCTGGATACTGCCCCTCATACCAAGCAGCTAATGCCCAACGCTTTGTACGTGGTGCGTATGTTGCTACTGTTGTAGATAAATCTGCTATCCTATAAATTTCTGAAATAGTAACATTGTACTTAGTTTTAGAGGTATCTACACTGTCAAATGTGATTGTTGCATATTGTTCTTCATTTGACTCATCACTCCAAACTCGCATCTGGCGACCAACCCATGAATCGTTTAGCCAAGATTTTAATGCACCACCCTTTCTGGTTACACCTTTTAAAATTGCTGTACCGTAATAACCCTCGTCAGCACTACCACTAGCTGCACTATGTATTGCAACTTTTAATGTGTTGTCAGTGTTCTCTCTTTCCCAAGGGCCATCTAAGTTTGGATAATTATGAAAGCTCCACTTGCGCTTAATTTCTACTACAGCACCATTTGTAGGAGCTGTTACAAAAGTAATTCTAATACCTTCAAATTGACCATCAACTTTATCAAAAGTTGTAATCGTATAATCAGTTGTCAATGTTTGTAGAACATCATCTACTCTAACTTCTATATCAGTTGTATCAACTACTACATAAGGGTAATCAAATTCAGTTAGACTACCATTGCCTTCTAAAGTTTCTATTCGTTCTTTAACGATCATTTTTGGTGCAAAGGTTTTATGCGTAAAAAATATGTAATCACGTACCTGCACATAATCCATCTCATCTATTGGTACAAGACCATTTGGAATATTGTGAGCGACATTTAAAACTTGCACATCATTTTGATAAACTTTTACATTGTTATCTGGCTCAAAAAATATTAATGCACCATTGTTATTAGGGTCGTGAAAAGGTATCATACGGCTACTGTAAGCTATCGTACCTGTGTCTATAATTGTTTCAAAACCTGGTCTGCG
>Ga0213859_10000725_pt1 | contig 14920 bp, 33 predicted proteins | sample PICome_2_FD_160133 | JGI IMG/M metagenome (GOLD analysis project Ga0213859, IMG submission 160133) | Coastal seawater microbial communities near Pivers Island, North Carolina, United States - PICO304 | ecosystem: Environmental > Aquatic > Marine > Coastal | place: USA: North Carolina... | reverse complement strand
AGACGCTGGAACTATAAAGATGTATGGGATTTCAGCATGAGTTTGATTAAGCTAAAAAATAACGCATTGGATAACCTTACAAGTTTTGAAGGTTCAGCCAGTCTAGGTGATATGGTATTTATCTCTAGTGCCACAGCTTCTTCATCAGCTAGTATAGAGTTCACATTGGGGGATTATAAGGAGTACAAGTTTTTCTTTGTGAATATGCAACCAAGTTTAGATAGATATGGATTACAATTTCAATTTAGTACCGATAGTGGCTCAACTTATGCAACAACTATAACATCAACAAATTTTAGAACAAACCATAATGAAGGTGATACAAGCACAAATTTAGCTTATAATAGTGGAGAAGATTTGGCACAATCTACAAGTTTTCAACATTTAACAGGAAATGATATAGGTAATGCTAGTGATGAAAGTTTATCAGGTTATATGTCAGTTTTTAATCCATCTTCAACGACATACGTTAAGCACTTCATTGCAACAACTCAATGTTTGGGTGGAAATGAAGTAAGTGTACAAAGTTTTATAGCAGGATATGCCAACACTACGTCTGCACTAACAAATATTAAATTTCAAATGTCGCCATCAGCAAATATAACATCAGGTAAGATATTGATGTTTGGATTAAACTAATATAACATGGAGAAATTATGCCACATAAAATAGTAAATGGACAACAAGTAGAACTCACAGTAGATGAGATAGCTGCAAGACAAGCTGAAGAAGCTGCTTGGTTAGCTAGTCAGCCTTCTGCACTAGAAGTTGCTATGAAAGATTTAAGAGCTAGACGTAATAAAGCATTAACTGATTCTGATTGGACACAGTTACCAGATGTAGGATTTAATGCTGCTGAAAGAACTGCCTGGATGAATTACAGACAAGCTCTAAGAGATATTACAAATAATATTGAAACTTCTGAACAAGCACAATCAATTAATCTACCTGCTAAACCACAATAATATTGCATTGCAATAAATAATAATTATATAGTTAGCAAACGCTAACAAGGAGAAAATCATGTTTAATTTTAATCCATTTAAAATGCCAACATACTCTGAGTGGAAAGAACAAGTTACTAAATTCTATAGTGATGTTGCTAAGTTCTACAAAGATTGGTATTCGGACATTAAAGAAACTGCAAATAAAGATAACTAATATCTAATGTCTTGTAACAATATAAATACAACAGGATCAACTGTTCCATCATCATCTGAAATAGATTTTTATCTTTCAATAGCAAAAGGAGATTTTACTGATTATACCAAAGTAAATAAATTTGGATATAATAGTTCTATTGGATCAGGTGCTTTTGAAGTTATTTGGGAAACAGGTGGACAATATCCTTATCAATCTTCGCCAGTTACTGTTGATGTTGTTAGTGATAATACTAATGATGATGTAGCAGGAACTGGTGCTAGAACTTTAAGAATACAAGGTTTAGATGGTTCTTATAATTTGGCTGAAGAAACAGTTGATATGGATGGAACAGCTACAGTTACTACAACACAAACTTTTTTAAGAGTATTTAGAATGTCTGTTGAAACAGCAGGAACATCTGGAAATAATATTGGAAATATATCTGTAACCTATACAGGTGGATCAGATGTAGCAGCAACTATAACTGCTGGTAACGGACAAACACTAATGGCAATATACACCATACCTGCTGGTAAAACAGGATATATTGTAGCTATGAATTTTGGATCAGGTAAAGATCAAGAACAAACTTGTAAGTTAAAAACTAGAGATAATACAGTTGCTAATTCTGCATTTCAAACAAAAGAGTATTTAAACATTAGAGGTGGTTTTACTTACTTTCCAAAAAAAGCTATAACTAAAATTACGGAAAAAACAGATATAGAATTACAAGCAATTTCAAGTTCTACTTCTTCAGCATCAGGAGGATTTGAGTTAATACTCATAGATAATTAATGGCTAATACTTATAAAAACGCTTTTTATGATCCTTCAGTTACAACAGCAGTTACTGTTTATACTGTACCTGCTGATACAACAGCATTAATTAAGAATATACAGATTACGAATGAAGGTGGTTCAAAAATAGTTAAAGTATCTATTACCGATAGTTCAGCTTCAACAGATTATCAAATTGCTTATGCGTCTATTACAGGAGCAACGATTTGTAACCTTGCCAAAGCACCTATCGTTATGGAAGCAGGGGATATTTTAAAGATTCAATCATCAGACACAACAGGAATTAGTGCGGTTATTAGTTTATTAGAAATAGATTTCTAATATGGACGTTGTTTATATTCCTAAAGAACAAATTAATAAAGTTTGGGTACTTGCTAAACCTTATGTAGATGACGCATTAGCTTATTCAAATAGTCATCATCATTCAGATCATTTCAAAGACCTAATGGTTAAAGGCAAATTACAGCTATGGTTATTGTGGGATGAAAAGAAAAATACCATAAATGAAAAGATGAATGGGGTGGTCGTATCAGAGATTATCCAAAGAAGTATCAAAAAGGTATTCCATCTACCTATTGTTACCGGAAAAAATAGACAAAGATGGCAACATTTAATTGAAAAACTTGAAGATTTTGCTAAAGATCAAGGATGTGATTTAATGGAATTAATTGCAAGACCTGGTTGGCAAAAGATTCTTGATAAACATAATTATAAGAAGACTCATGTCATCTTAGAAAAAGAACTAAAGGAGAAAGACTAAATGTCATTTTTATCAAGCTCAGGAGATGTAACTCAACAAACCGTATCAGGTGCTTATGCACCAGCCGTTCCAGCATTAGGACAGATTTTAACAGAAGCAACTAATATTTATAATTTAGGTTCAGCAGGATCAGGTTATGTTGCACCGACTCAACAAACATTATCAGGAATTGCACAAGCTGAACAAATGGCTAACCTTGCACAACAACAGCAATTAGCAACTTTATCTGGTGGTTATCTAAATCCTTTTCTTTCACCAATGCTACAACAATTTGGTGAAGAAGCTTACTCAACAGTTGCTCAACAATTTAGTGGTGCAGGAAGAACTCCAGGTTCTCCGGTATCTCAACAACAAGTCGCAGATATTGTTGCAAGTAAAGCTTTACCTTATGCTTTCCAAACTTACGGACAAGAAAGAGCTTTCCAAGAAGCAGCAGCTAGAAAAACACCTACATTAACTCAAGTGGGTTCTCAATTAGAAGCTTTACAAAGAGCAGAACAATTAGCTCCATTCCAAGCATTACAACAATACTCTGGTATGGTATCGCCAATTGCATTTGGATTCCCAACTCAAACAACAACAAAAGATGTTTCGCCAGACTATTTAACAGCAGGTCTAGGATTAGGTCAGTTAGTTTTAGGCAGAGGTGGATTATTAGATATATTTTTATAATGGGTAAACTTAATAAAATATATTTTGATTTTGAAAATAAATTTAAACAAAAACCATTAAAGTATTATTTAATACTTTTAATTATAGCGATCATATTATGAGTAGTGTAGTTGATACAGTATCTGATGTTGTAAGTTCGGTCATTGATGTAGGTAAAGAAGCTGGTGATTTTGTTGGAGATGTAATATCTGAAATAGATTTTGAAGATGCTTTACAAACATATATTCAAACTGGCGATCCTTATGCAGCAGCTTGGGCTGCTACTCCAGGTGATGAAAAAATAGGATATGATTATGGTGTAAAGGGTGGATCAGACAACGATTCTGGAGGAGGATATAGTGAACCAAGTTTTGCTCAACCTTCATATACTTATGATGAAACTGCTGAACAACCATTTACAATAGGATTTGAAACACCAACTTTAGCACCTGGTGAGTGGGAAATGCAAACTGAACAATCTAGTATTCCAAAAGGATTAATAGATGTTTTTGGAAATATTGCTACAGAGTATCTTGCAGGACAAAGAGAAGTCGCTGCACAAGATCCTGCTTCTTCAGCTCTTGCTCAAGCTTCATCTCAAGCAGTTACACAAAGTTTATCAAATATTTTAGCAGACGTTGCTGCTGGTAAATATTCAAAAACACCATCTTTAAGTTTTTTTGAACAAGCAGCTATGGGTTCAACTGAACAACCAATGGGAATTTTAAGCCGATATGATACGGCAAAAGCAAACCTAAGTAATGTCATTAGACCTCCAGGACTTATTGGTATGGAAGGAAGACTTGGAATCTATGAAGATTACTTTCAAAAAAGAGGACTAATATAATGTCAATATACAATGATTATTTAAGAAAATATGTTTACGGTATGCCAGGTATGGATGGCGGACAACCTACAAGAGGATTACTAGGTTCTGGTGGTCAATATGGTGAAGGTGTATTACAAGGATTATTAGGTTCACCAAGTGTTACTTCTGGTATAGGATTAATCTCTGCTGGTATGAGAGGTGAAGGTGTTCAAGAAGCTTTACTTAAACAATCACAAATCCAACAAATGAATATTAAAGCAAGAAGAGCAAAAGCTTTTGAAGATTTATTAAAAAGAGATGATATTTCTGAAAGAGAAAAAGCTTACTTACTTGCTGGTATTAGTCCACCAAGAGCAACCACTCCAACATTATCTGGTGAAGCTTTAAATGTTTATAATAAATTAAGAGTTGCAAGAAATAAAGATGAGTTTGATAAAATCTACAAAGGTTTAAACCAAGCTGAAAAAGATTTATACAATAGTAAGATTAAACCTAATTTAGATTTCTTAGGTCAAATTGAACAATTTACTAAAGAACAAGGTGGTAAAAAAACATCAGGTCAATCTAAATATAAAATTGGTCAAATTATAACAAGACCTAAAGATGGTAAAAAATTCAAAGTTGTAGGATTTGATAAAAACGGTGAAGAATTAGTAGAGGAAGTTAAATAGGAGGTTTGAATGGCTGTTCCATTAAGTCAAGTTCTTCAAGAAGAGGAAGAAAAAAAACCTCTATCTATTGAACCTGAAAAAACTACAAATAAAGTTCAAACATTTGAAGAAGCTTTTGGTGATTTATCTGTTACAGATATTATTAAAGGCAAAAAAAAAGAAGATGTTAAAGCTGTTCCGTTAAGTCAAGTTATAGATAAAGAAGAACCTTTATTTAAAATTACAGGCGAACAACTTAAATCTATCTGGCAAGAAGATTTAGGAATCTCAGATGAGAACAAAGAAAAATTAAAATTTATCTTAGGTGATAAAAATACTTTATTAGGTCAATTTAATAATTTCTTAGTAGATGGTTCATCTAAAATTATTGATACTGCATTAAGAGCTGGTTCATCATTAGGTATGATTGTATCTGGAGTTGCTGGAGATGGATTAAACTATGTCTATAAACTTTTAGATAAAGAACCTGGTGGAGCTGGTGAAAGATTAACTAGAGATGTAAATGGTATCTTGATTGGTCTAATGGGTCAATCCGGTGGATTTACTGCTGTACCTAAAAGAGCTGGTAAACCTCCTGCGATTAAAAGTTTAAAGACAGGTGAAGAAATTACAGACGTATTTGAATATGCTAAATCAAGTGCAGAAAAAAATATAGAAGTTAAAAAGAATATTAAAAATATTGTAGAAAAAGAAATAGAACAAGTTAAAAAAAACGATACCATTATTGGTGATACTTTTACAAAGTCAGATGATTTAAAACAAGGTTTACTTCTTGATGAAATCAATAGACCTAAAGAATTTAAAGTAGAACCTATTACTATTGATACGCCTCAAACTTTACAGCGTTCTCCTGCTTTACCTGTAGAAGTTGTTCAAAAGGTAACGGATGCAGCACAAAAGTTTTTTATAGAAGAAGGTATTAAAGTAGATAGAACAAAACCTATTTCATTACAAATTCAAGAAGTTTTATTATCTGATAAATATGATACGCCAACAATTATTAGACGTATTGCAGAAGATAACAAAATACCCATTGAACAATTTAATAATTTAATTTTTCCTTCTGTATCTCAATCTGCAAAAGAATTAAATTTATATTCTCAAGCATCTAAATACCTAAGAAGTAAATTAGATCCTACTGGTGAAATCTTTGGACAAACTGGTTCACCAATAATGAATAATATAAAACGATTAGATAATGTTAGAAGAGGAATGTTGGTTACTAGACTTGCAACATCAGTTCGTAACTATACATCTCAGACAGCAAGAATTACATTAGATAGTTTGCAGAATGTTGTAGATTATGGATTGCAACAAGCAATCAAACCTTTTGTTGATCCTATTCAGTTTCAAAAAAACAGAGTAAGTCCAATGTCTAGTTTACAACAATTAATGAACAACTTTAGACAATGGAAACCATCTGAATTTAAAAAGTTTAAACAACAAGTTAATACGATATTAGCCAATGCACCTAAAGAAGGTGATCGTTTATTCTTACGTTATGCTTCAGACGTTAATAACTATGCGAAAGGCAAAGGTGTTAAGGGTGGTAAGATAGATAAAGCGATTACTAATTTAGAAGCAGCTACTGATATACTAAACATTGCCAACAAAACCCAAGAATTTATTACTAGAAGAGCTGTATTCCAAGCAAGATTAAGTGAAATTATTAGAGCGAATAAAGAATATTATGGCGGTAAAACTTTAGAACAATTATTAAAAGATGGTGAACATACTTTAATTAGAACTTCTGATATTGCCAATGCCGTAGATAAATCTTTAGAAGTTACTTTTGCTAAAGACTTTAATTTAGGTAAAGGTGGTTATGATGCACTAGCTTCAAATGTCATTAGTACCATTAATAAATTACCATTTATAGCTACTGCTGTTATTCCTTTTCCTAGATTCTTAATGAACTCTTTAAAGTTTCATTTAGAATTTAATCCTGCTGGAATATTAAGGTATGTATCAAAATCACAAAGACAGAAATTAGCTAAAGGTGATACGTCTGGTTTAAGTAAAGCCTTACTTGGAACAGGTATGTTAATTACTGCAATGTCATTAAGGAAACAACCTTATGCTGGTGAGAAATGGTATGAGTTTAAAGTGGGTGATAGAACTGTTGATACTAGACCTTTTAACCCATTTGCTGCTTATTTATTTGTTGCTGATGTAATTAATCGTTATCAATCAGGAACACTTAGAAACATAGACTTAAAAGATATTGTTACTGTATTTGCAGGTATTAGAGGAACAACTGGTTTATATTTGTTTGACCAAATGGTAGATTTCTTTACCAATACAGATGTTAAGTCTGGTGATCCTTTATGGTGGGAAGGTTTTAAAAAGTTTACCGGTGAATTGTTAGCTGGTTATTTAACTCCTTTGCAAAACGTAACGGATGCTATTGCACAAGTTTATCCTGAAATGGCAACTTCAAGATCAACAAGTGATCAGCCGTTTACAGGTGCATTTAAAAAGAGATTAGGTAGCACTGAACTAGAACCTTATACTTCTCCGACTCATGCTATTGTAGATGAGAATGGAATACCTAGAGCTAGACCTTATGTTAAAGAAGACCCATTTTTAACTCAAGTTACTGGTATGGGTTTCTCTCAGGCTAAGAATAGTGCAGAAAAAGAATTTGATAAATTACAAATACAACCTAGAGAAATATATCAATCAACTAAAATACCTGAATTAGATAGTGCTTATAAAAATCTTTTAGCACCTAAGATTCATTTTGGTATTTCTAAATTAGTAGAAAGTCCTGCATATCAGCAATTGGATTTTAATAAAAAAGTTATTGTTATTAAAAACGCAATAAGTGCTGCAAAAGCAGAAGCTAAAAAACAATTGCAACAAGACAGTAGTTTAGTTCCATACTTACTACAATATAAACTCAATCAGTTTAGTAGAGATGAGAGAAGAGTCATTAATGATGTTATTGGCATTGATTACATTGATACACTGATTAACAATCTAAAGAAAAAATAATGACAAAAGTATCTCAATCTAAAAAAAACGAAATTGAAATTGTTAAACTACAAAGCGAACTTAATATCGTTAATCACAAAATAGACACCATTAAAGATAATCACCTACAACATATTGATGAAAAGATAAATCTCATCTATAAGTTTGTATGGTTGATTCTAGGAACAGGAATGGCAAGTGTCGCAAACCTAGTCGTAACTCTGTTACTAAAGTAGATCTAGGAACAATCTCAGAACTTCAAGCCGTTAATTTATTAATTCAATCTGGCTTTTACGTTGCTAGGTCATGTCATGTACAATCACCTTTTGATATTGTCGCAGTAAGTCCAAAAGGTAAGACTTTTCTTATAGATGTTAAAACAAAGTCTTATAGAAAAAAAAGTAATTGTAAGATATATAGAATACCGACAAAAAAACAAAAAGAGTTGGGAGTGCATATTATGATTATTGACCAACAAAAAGTTGAAGATAGAAAAGAACAAAAAGAATTTTTTGATAAACTAAAAGACATGGTTGATTGCTTTCCAAGTCCTACCATGTTCAAAGATTTAAAAGGGGAAAAACATGGATCAGAAAGACTTCAAAAAAGAAATAGAAAAAAAACTTAAAGAAAAATTACAGTTTGGTACTTGGTTAAAGAACGCAAAAGAAAGAGCTTCAAGACCAAGAGTTACAAGAAATATTCTACAGCCTCAAGAAAACTTAAAACAAGAGAATCATTGTGTCGTAGATGATGATAAGAGTTACACATGAAAATAAGTGATAATACAAATGTAGCTTTACCTTTGCGTAACCTACTAACCATTATAGGTGCTGTAGCCGTTGGTGTATGGTTTGCGTTTGGTGTGATTGAAAGATTAAATAATCTTGAAACCAAAAACCAATTGTTTGAAAAAGATTTATTAGAAGCTTCTGTTCAAAAACCCATAGATCAAGAACAGTTTATGTTAATTGAGTACATGACCAAACAAATAGAAAAACATGCAAAACAATTAGAAGATAATGTTCATACTGGTGTCATGTTAAAACAGTATGAAAAAGAAATAGAAAAACTTAAAAAAGATGTTGAGAGATTAAAAGATCAAACTAGAGATATTAAATTTGCAAATGGAAATGGTAAACACTAATGGAAACAGAACTTATTAATTTCTTTTTAAAATACTTAGACCCTAATTTTTTTAGCAAAGCATTTAGTTATTGCTTTTGGTATTGGGGATTTTTTACAGTGATCTTAGTTATTTTATTGAGGAAAAAATAATGACCAAGTTAGTTATCGCATTATGTTTATTTCTTAATGGTGAACTTAAAGAACATAGAGTTCAAAAATCTATGTCTGAGTGTTTAAAGCATAAAAGAATAGCTACAAGAAATATGGATATGACCAATAAACAGTATGTTTGTGGTGAAGTTAAAGCTATCATGGATAAAAATGTAGATGGGTCTTTAAGTATTAGAAAAATTATTATAGAATCTAAATAATGAAACATTGTATAAACCAAACCACACAAGGTTGTGTGTTATCAGGAGATTGTAGATGTACGAAACAATTAGAAGACAATTCTTACGATGGTTACTTACAATCGTCAGTAGATGGGAAAACAAAATTTGGCGTAAGTTATACGTTAAAAGGATTGATAAAAGATTCAAATGAAACTCACTGAAAACTTTTCCCTTGCCGAACTTACTAAATCGCAAGTTGCTGAGAGAAAAGGAATATCTAATAATCCCTCATCAGATCAAATTAGTAATCTCAAGAAATTAGCAGAGTCTGTATTACAACCTTTGCGAAACCATTACGAATCACCTGTGATTGTTACATCAGGTTATCGTAGTGCCGAACTTTGTATTCATATTGGTTCTTCTATTCATAGTCAGCATTGCAAAGGACAAGCAGCAGATTTAGAGATTATTGGTGTATCTAATTATGATGTATTTAAATGGATTAAACATAATTTAGATTATGACCAACTCATATTAGAATTTTGGAAAGGTGAAGATGAACCGAACTCCGGTTGGATTCATGTTTCATACGTTGGAAAGAAAAATAGAAAAGAATCTCTAAGAGCTTTTAGAGATCAAGAAGGAAAGGTGAAATATAGACCATTATGATTTGGAGCATGTTACCTACATTATTTAAAACAGGTGTAGATGTATTTAATAAAAGACAAGAAACTAAAAGATTAGAAGCATTAGCTCAACGTAATTACATGGAAAGGGTTGCTAAAGGTGAAATTGAATATCAAAATAAAGTTATGGATGGACAGGCTAATTCAATTAAAGATGAGATTGTTTTGGCTATTGTCATATTACCTATTATTGTTATTGCTTATTCTGTATTCTCTGGTTCTCCTGATGCTCAAGAAAAACTAGATATGTTTTTTACTTATTTTAATAATCTTCCGGAATGGTATGTTTGGCTGACGGTTGGAATATTTGGTTCTATTTATGGACTTAAACCAGGATTGGATTTGTTTAAAAAGAAATGAAGTTTGTATTACTCATAACTTTATGCTCATTAAAATATGAGGCTTGTATGCCTCCTATTGAAGGTGGGTTTTATAAAACTTTACATGATTGTGCCAAAACTGGTTATGAAACAAGCTTAGATATGGTAAAACAAATTGACCCTGAAGCTTTTAATCTTAATAAATATATTATAAAATTTAGATGCGGAGAATTAGAAGATGGTCAAATATAGAGGCGAAACATTTTCAGGTTATAACAAACCGAAGAGAACACCAGGTAAATCTAAAAAGTCTGCGGTGTTGGCTAAACAAGGAGATCAAGTTAGATTGATTCGCTTTGGTGATCCTAATATGAAAATTAAAAAACATATTAAAGCTAGACGTAAATCATTTAGAGCTAGACATAAATGTGAAGGTGCAACCAATAAACTTACTGCTAGATATTGGTCTTGTAAAGCTTGGTAAATGCGTAGAAAAAAGAAAGAAAAAGTTTATACAGTTGGAGTGTGTAAGTATTGCGATCAATTATTTGATACTAGCGTACCATTTGTTGTATTTGCAAATAGAGAAAAAGCACATCATGATTGCTATAAAGACACAACTAATAAAGAACAAAAAGAAAGAGGAATAATATAATGGATGATTTTTTAATTGAACCTAAGTTTAAAAAGACTCCAAAAGAGCGAAAAAAAGAAAAAGCTTTTGGAGCAGAACCAACTGATCTTGGACTTCCAATGATGGGATTAATAAGTATGGGAGCAACTGCTGCTTCTAGTGCAGCTTATGACAAAGCTCAAAAACTTAATAATCAATACAAAAACAAAAAAGGTTCTGAAATGAAAAATGAAAAAGTTAAGATGAACGCTTCTAAAAAATTTATGAAAGAAAAGATGGGGGTTAAATAATATGCCAATGGTCGGAAAGAAAAAGTTCGCATATACTAAGAAAGGCAAAGCTGCCGCTAAAAAATATGCAAAGAAAAAAGGCAAAAAAGTAAAGAGTAAATACTAATGGAGCAAAAGTATATGCATAATATATTAATGACAATTAGACATTGGGTTTGCCAGTTCTTTGATATTAAACAATGTCAATGTGTTTTTAAAAGTAAACCTAAAAGAAAGAAAAAGTAATGCCACTTACAAAAAAAGGTAAGAAGATTATGAAAGCCATGAAGAAAACTTATGGAAAGAAAAAAGGCATATCAGTATTCTATGCTACAGCTAAAAAGAAAAAGATTAAAGGCGTAGAAAGAAAGAAGAAGAAATGAAAAAAGGATATCATAAAACAAAGTCAGGCAAGGTAGCCAAGAAAGGTCTTTGGTATAATATTAATCAAAGAAAGAAAAAAGGAATTTCAAGAAGTAAAAAGAAATCAACCATTTCATCTAAAGCTTATGCTATGATGAAAAAAGGTTTTAAGAAATCATAAGTTTGCGACTAAGAACATAGTCTGTGTGATACCTTAGTATCATGGGTGGTAGGTGGGTTAATTTTTATCTTTGGAGGTTCTTCCAGGTTTTATTATTTTCATAAATATTGTTTGACATTCAGGTCTATGAAAATTTAATTTGCAAAACCTAGATACTTCATCAAGTATTCTAGTGTCTGTTTTCTTTTGAGGTTTTCTAATATTTTCAATCATATTTTTTTAAGTTAGACGACAAGCCAAAAAGGGGAAAATATGTACTTGCCGCCTAACCACACACAACAATAAACGATTAGTTTATTTTACATTTGTGAAGTTTGACCAACAGGTTTGCTTTCGCTTACCTGATCCTGATGGACTTCACTATAACCATCAAAATTCTTTAATCCATTATCCAACCCATCTACAAAATAAGAAAACGAAACTCCCAAACCATTACATAATTGTAATAGCCTAAAGACACTTAGTCCATTCGTACCTTTTTCATATTTTTGAATTTGTTGAAACGAAACATTGCAATGCTTTGCAACTTTTTCTTGAGATAAACGCTTTAATAATCTTATATCTTTTAAACGCTTACCAATTTGTTTTTCTATATTTGTTCTTTCCATTTGTTATCCTTTTCATTTAGCGAATAATATCCTTTAAGTCTGTTACAACTTTTGAGATACATTCAAAAATTATCTAATTAACTATAGATAACTTCTTGCTTTTCTTTCAAAGCCTGTATTTTAATTCCAAGCTTATGTTGCTCATCTTGGAACTTTTGGAAAAGCTTTTTATATTTCCAAGCTTTTTGTAGCTTATCATTTTGCTTCTCCTCTAGGCTTTTGATCTTCTTCGGATCGTACATTATTCGCCTTATCGTTTAGTTTAATATTAGCCTTAATCATTTTTAATGAAAGTATTTCAATTTTACTTTCTGAGTCAGGCTGTTCTTTTTTAGCTGCTACTTCTGCATCGCTAAAAAATTCTGTAATCTTAGCTCTTACATCGTAGTAAAAGTCTTTTTGAACTTTATTTTCTAAACTCATTCTCATTATATGTATAATTTATTTTCAAACTATTTACAAGTTTTATTTGTTTATCACTTAATCTTATTTTTCTTCTGCTAGAATCTCCTTTATCTATTAATCCTATCTTCATTAAATCATTTACAATAGCGTTAGCTCTTGATCTGGTGAACCCTTGATCTTTTGCGATTTCTTCAAAGGTTGGTGTAAATTCATTTTCTTTAAAGTAATTGGTAATAAACTTAAACACCTTAAACTTTCTTTCACTTAAATATATCTTATTCATCTTTATCCTTATTAAACAATTTCGTTATGTTGCTTTCTTTTTCTTTAACATTCTTAACTTCTTTTTCTAAATTCTTAATCACTTCTTCTACACTTAAATCTGTTTTTTCTTTTTTCTTTAAAAACATATAAAGCTTGTTGATGTACCAATTCGCTTTCTCACAATCTACAATCATTCCATTTAAAGACCCACCATACTTTACACCAAAGCGACATAAATATTTCATGGCACTAGCTTTTAAAAAGCCAATTCTTTCAGAATCATTATTGAGTTGTGAGAGGATGGCATCACAAGTTTCAATAGACTTTTTATAATATGGTGGGTTCTTTTGCTCCATAACGATTTAGAAAGGAACTCCGTTTTTATTTGTGTTTTGATCATTAGGATCATTGAACTTAATATTAAAGTCTGGTGAATTTTCATTTTTCTTATTAATGTTAATCCAAGCAACAGCTCTAACTTCTTTCCCATTGACCATACCTCTACCAGTATATGCTGGGTCAGTATCTTTCTGTTTCTTTTGGTTCTTCCATAAAGCTACAGAATTGTCTTTGTTATTTTCTGCCATTGATATTATTCTCCGTTTGTTGTTTAATTTGTTGTGCATTTTCTACCAGATATTGAAACACATCTGGGTTAGAATCTTGTAAGCTCATGACATCATATTCTTTTGCAAAGATTTCTTTTTGCTTTTCGTAATCTTTCATTGTCTTTGCGTATTTAGATACATCATAAAGTTTATTAATAAAATCATCTGCTAGTTGTTTAGCATTAGGATTAGATTGCGGTTTAGGTTTAGCAACAGGTTGAGATTGATTTTCAATGAAGTTCTGCATCTCATCAGCACTTGCTAATTCTGTTCCTGCAAATCCTGCAAACGCCAAGCACCTTCCTACTGCCACCGATTCATGCTTCTCATAAGATTTTTCACCTACTCTTATCTCTTTAGAATTTCCGGTAGAAATAAGTTTATCGTCTAGCCACATTTCAGTATGAAACTCTGCTAAACCATTTAAATCTTTAGTGGTCGTTCTGATAGAAACTCTTTCTCCAAAAGTTCTTCTAACAAAATCTAATCGGTCTTTGACCTGGATATAGTTTTTCCCACCTTTAACTTTGACCGTATCATAAGTTTGCTTTGCAAACTCTTTGATGGCTTCTTGTAATGTTATCATGTTATTTTACTCCTTTGTTTAATTTTTCTCTAATCTTTTGAAACTTCATTTTAGCATCATTTTCTAAATCGGTTTCAAGTTTAAGTTCTATTTGATTAACTAGAATTTGTTTTTCAGTAATGGTTGCTAATTCACCATTGCCTTCTTGAAATTTAGCTATCAGGCTATCAATCCTTCTTTCTAAATCTGGTTCTAGTTTATCTTCTTTTCTTTCTTCTAGCATATTCAGGATCATAGCCTTTTCTGCATAGGTTAGGTTATGGTTTGTCATTGTTGTCGTTCCTTTCTGTAAAACTCTTTCTAAAATTCTCTTGGCTTTTTTGCATCCACAATGCAACTTCTTTTCTCAATCTATTATTATCATTTTGCAAAGCTTTATTATCATCTTTCAATCCTTGAATTTTTAATCTTAACTTATGAAGTCTAATTAAAAGATATGATTTGCTAAAATGTGAAGGCTCTTTTTTATCAGACATAATACTTGTATAACCTATCTAAATATTCTTTTGGTACATCTTTCCACCAAAAATCTTTTTTACGAATAGATGAAAAATCTGTTTTAATAATACTTGCTAATTTTTCTACTGAACCATCTGCGAAAGCTAATTTATTCTCCCATATCTTTTGATACATAATTAATTCTTCATAACATTTATTCAGATAAGGTTCTGACATTTGTTTAGTGTTATCTTCATGAAAGCAATACACC
>Ga0213859_10000720_pt1 | contig 14973 bp, 18 predicted proteins | sample PICome_2_FD_160133 | JGI IMG/M metagenome (GOLD analysis project Ga0213859, IMG submission 160133) | Coastal seawater microbial communities near Pivers Island, North Carolina, United States - PICO304 | ecosystem: Environmental > Aquatic > Marine > Coastal | place: USA: North Carolina... | reverse complement strand
TAATTCTCAATTTCTATATTTATATTATTTAAATATGTATCAATTTTATTTAATTCATTTGATTCAACATTTTCATTTCTATATATTTTAACTAAAGGCATATTTTCAAATGTTAATTTTCTTTTTAATATTTTTTCATTTGTTAAATGGTATTGAAAAGATTAAATAATATTATTTTTTTTTTGAATTAGTAGCAATATTACTAATAATAATAATACATAAATTAATAAATTATTCATTTTTAATTATTTTATATATTATTATTTTATAATATTAATAATAATGAAGTATTTATCTAGTAGAATATTCTATGCTATATTTTTATATGTATTAGTTATGACAATAATTTTCTTAAAAAAACCAACTATGTTTTTTGAAGAAAATGGAGAAATAAAAAATTTTGGATTAAAAAAACATGAAACAATATATTCAATTGGTGTATTAACAGTTGTATTGGCAATTATATGTTTTTATATATTTTGTGTTATTGATATGGTATTTAATTAAATTTTAATATATTATAAAATTAAATATGGAAAAATATATTAGTAATTTAAATAATCCTATTTACAAAGAATATTTAGATAAATTAGCTATTTTTAATTCTTATAAAATTAAAATACTTAAAAAAGAACCAAATGAATCTAGATATTTTAAAGAAGATAATAATAAATTAGAATTAAAATATAATAATATGGATTTAACAATTATAAAACCAATATATAAAAACATTTTTAAAGAATTAGAAAATATAAAAAAAGAAAAAAAACTTTTATTAAATGATTATTATAACTTAAGATATTTATTTATTCATGATTTAAATAAAGAATCTGATTATAAAAAATATAAAAATATTATATCTAAACTTAAAGAGTATGATGAAAATATAAAAAATCTATTAGATTATTACATTAAAGCAAATGAATCTAATAAAAATGAATTTAAAAATAATATTAGAAAAAGAGATGAAATTAATAAAAAAAAAATAGAATTATTTAATGATATAATTAATGAACAAGATTCTATACTTAATAAAAAAAGAATAATTGATTATTTAGAATTAGGTAGTGAATACAATGAAACATTTAATAAATATCAAAAAACTATTGATTTTATTATAGAAGAACTACCTGAAATTAAACAATCTAATATAGTTAAAAAGAAAAATAAAACAAAAAAAAAAGAATTAAAAACTAAACTTAAAAAAACTGATGAAGAAATAGAAAATGAAAAAAAAACTAAATTAAAGAAAGTTATTAAAAATAAATTAAATAATACTCCTAAAGATAAATTAGATAATCTTGAAGAAGATATTAAAGAAAAACTATTTAAAGAATTTAAATTTAAAAATGTCAAAGAATGTGCGGATAGATCATATAGAGCAAAACATTACATGAAAAAACCAGAAATAATAGATATTATTAAAAAATCTAAAGAAATTGAAAAAAGAATGCCTAAAAATTATATGAGTATGTCTAAAGATGATATATGCATTGCATTATATAAACTATAATTTAGTATTATAATATTTATAAAATAATGTATTAATAATAAATGTTAATAAAATTAATCCAAATATTTTACTCAATTCTGTAGCAACTTGTTTTTTATTTTTAAAACGTTTATTATAATCATATAATAATAATCCTATACCTACAATACACGATATAAAAAATGATTGTAGAACTGTACTAGATAAAAATACAATTAATAAAAAGATTGCTTGTACTCCAATTTGGGCTATAAAAGTACCTTTAAATTTTTTATATGCTTCTACTGGATCATTATGTTTCATTGATATATATATAGAATAACTATCATTTATTGGATCAGTTAATAATAAAGATAATAAAGCTCCAATTACACTTAATTTTGTTGTTCTAGTGGCATGAAATCCAGCAATTAATGCTAATATCGTAGAAACACCATTTGATATTCCAAAGCCTTCTGAACTTATTATACTTTTTTTATTACAATTACAATTTTCACTACTAATTTTCTTTTCCTCCAACATTTTAATATTACATAATAATTTTTTAATAATCTTTTATTATATTAAATTAATATGATTGGTAAATATATTAAATTAAATTATTTTATTATTTCATTTTGTGTTGGTATATTATACGTATATTTAGTTCAGCCAAAAAAAGAAATTATATACAGATTTCCTAATCCTAATAATATTGATAAATTAATTTATACTGATAAAAATGATAATTGTTATAAATATAAATTAACAGAAAAAAATTGTAATATTATTAATAAAAAAAATATAAAATCTCAACCAATTGTTGAAGATTTTTTAAAAAATAAAAAATTATAATAAATAAATTATGAACAAACTATTAAATACTGATTTAGGTCAAAAGATTATTTCAATAATATTAGGTTTAGGATTTGCTTCTATGTTTAGAAAAGTATGTAATATGAATTCATGCTTAATTATTAAAGGACCAAAGATTAAAGAGATGGATAAATATTATAAAATTGATAAAAAATGTTATAAATATAATCCTTATCCTATTAATTGTCCAAATAAAGAAAATTTCGTTTAATTATCATCATAAAAAAAAATTAATTATTTATAAATAATATGAGTAAATCAACAGATATTAATAATTTACCTAATATTTCTACTTTAACTGAAAGTGCTGGCGATGAAGATAATACTATACACGAAGTTCTTGCTGAAATACAAAATGAGAATGAAGCACAATTAAATGGACCACCAGTTCCTATTGAAGCTGTACAGCAAATGCCTCCTCAACCAATTAGTATTCCTAATCAACAAACTGAGCAATTGCAACAATTGCAACAATTACAACAATTACAACAATTGCAACAATTACAACAACCAAATATTAATACTTTTATACCTAATCAACAACCAAGTAAATTTAATCTAATTTTAGATGAAATTAATAAAAATATAAAATTATTTACTGTTATTTTAGTTTCATATATATTATTACAAAGTCCTCTAGTTAAAAATTTTATTAATAGTAAATTATATCATATTAATGTCCCTTATATTAATACAATTGCTTTCGCCGTTACACAAGTTTTAATTGTTTTAGGTAGTAAAATATTTTTATAATCCTTCTATTTTATTTTGAGTAATATTATATTGTGTTCCATATCTAATTAACGATAATGATTTTTCTACATTTCTATCAATATTCATGGTTATTGATACACTATCTTTGATCTCTTGTAAATGTGATACTACTAATACAGAATCATATAAATTTAATAATGAATTTATAAATACTGGTATTTTACTTAAATGACCTCTATCACATGATGTAAAACCTTCATCTATAAATAATTGACTACATTGTAAATTTGATATACCTATATTAGATAATGTTATTTTAATTGCTAATCCTGCAATAAATCTTTGAAAACCACTTGCCTTTTCTATATTTGGATTATTATTTCCATCATTAATTGTCCAATAAAATGTATCATTTAAATTCCATACTGTATCTATCATTAATTTAGTATTATTAACTGATACTTTATCAATTATTTCATTTGTATTACTTACAATTAATGGAATTATTTTATTCTTATATAACCAATTTCTAAAATTTCCAAATATGTCTGAAAAGTGATTTAATATATTAATTGTATTCGAAAAATCATCTATTACAATTTTTATATCTTCTTTCTGCTTTTGTGTTTTTTGATTTGTTATATAATCTTTTTTTAAATTTATATATTTATTTGATATTACAGTTAAATAATTATTTTTTTTATCAATTTCTTTCTTAATTTCAATATATTCATTCCATAATGGTTTTGTTAAATTTATATTTTCCCAATACTCTTTTAATTTAATATTCTCTTTATTTTTATTATAATCGTCCACAATAATGTTAAGTTCATTAAGTAATTTTACATCATTATGGTACTCATTAACTATTTTATCACAATAATTTAAATATTTCTCTATATCTTTCTCATTTTTATTTTTTCTTAATATCCATTCATCATATTCTTTTTTTAATTTAATATCTGCTTTAGTATCTTCTATCTTACTATTTAATTTATTAATTTGTGTTTGTACTGTCTTCTTATCTTTTTCTAATTTTTTTAAAATTTTATTATTTTCATCTTGTAATCTCTCAAATTTAGTTAACTTTGTTTCGTATTCATTATAGTCTTTTATTAAATCTATTTGTTCCTCATAAAATCTTTTATTCTTTTTAAGTTCATTATATAATTCTATATATTTCTTAAATTTATTAATATTTTTTATTAATTGTTCTTTTTTATTATCTACATAATCTTCTGATGTTGTATTATATTCTTTAAATATTTTATTTACTTTTTCAAGTTCGCTATTACTGCTATCTAATTTTTTTTGTAAATCACTTAATAATAATTTCCATGGTTGTGCTTTACAGCATTCACAATCTGGATTAAATGGATATTCTTTACTTACTATATCTTCTATTGATTTATTTAATTCAAGTATTTGTTTATCTAATTTATTATATTCTATAATATTTTTATCTAGTATTTCTAATGCTTTTTCATTATTTTCTAGTAATTTCTTTTTTTTGATTATTTTCTCACTCATTTTATCAAAATCATCTAACGATTTTTGACAATCTTCAATACTTGTTTTTATTATCTTTGATAAAGCTTTTTGGTCTTTTAAATTACTATTAATATTATTAATATAAATATTATTAATATTTAATATTTTATCTAATTCATTTAGTATTTTATTTTCTTTATCAGTCTTTTCTATTTGTTCTTTTTCTAAATTATATATATTTTTTTCTAAGTCTTCAATACTTAATATATTATTATTACTATCAAAATACTGTTCACATGCTTTATATTCTTGTTCTATTCTTTCTAAATCTAATTTAGTTAATACATAATCTTTCTCACAATCTTGTCCAGTAAACACGTGAATAAACTTCCAAAGTATACTCCTACTACTATAAACCCGATTTGAATCATTCTTAGTATTACTATTATATTTAATCTTTAAATCTTTAAATTTACTTTCACTCGTATTTTGTTTTATAGTTAATTGACCTATCTGATTATGTATCTTTGTAATATCTTCCACACTATTAGTTATTTTTATATCTTTTATTAATTTTTTTAATTCTTTATCTGTTTTATTAAAATCTTTTTCATCTTTTATTGTAACCTTATTATTTATCTCTGTTAATTTTGTATAAGAAGTATCTTGTAAACTTTTTATTTGCTTTTTTGTATCTTCTACTAAATTACTATATTCAGTAACTTCTTCTTCTGTTATATTATCAATCTCTTCTGAGTTTATTTGTAAATATTGAACTTCTAATGCATCTACTATATTTGAATGTAATAATCGTGCCTGTTTTAATAGTTCTACTAAAATATTTATTGATTCTAATGATAATGCTTTATCTAATAAATTTATTTGTTCAGAATATTTCATTGAAAAGAAATCCTTATCGGAATTTTGAGTTAACATTGATGATATTAAAAATGTATTTATATTACCAATATTTATTGTAACCCATTCTTTTACAGCATTTCCACTTTTTAATTTTACTAAATTATTTTCATTTAAATAATGTAATTCATTCTGCATTTGTAATTTTGACATATTCTTTTGATAATTAAATTTTCTTGTAATCATATATTTTTTATTATCTAAAAGTATTACTAATTTTACTCTTGACGCAGAAGTTTTTGGTTTTTGCTGACAAATAATTGATGCTGATAAATTTTTATTATGCCTTGAAGGCATTGCTTCTCCAAATAATGCTAAACAAATAATTTCAAGAAAACTTGATTTTCCATATCCATTATTTGCATTTAATAATCCTACATTATTATCCATATTTTCAAAATTAAACCAACAATTCTCTTGATAACATAATATCCAACTCCATTCCATATATAGAAGTTTTAAATTATTATTTTTATTTTCATTTGTATCAATTGAATCAATATATTTTGTTATATAATTTAATAATTTCTTATTACGATCATCTACTTTTACTTTTAGTATTTCTGGAACTTTATTCTCATCTATTTGTAATGTTTCTGGATTATTTAACATATTCTTCCAATCATAATTTCCAATTATATCTTTATTTCCATTTGTCTCTATATATTCATACCATTTATTTGGTAGATTATAAGATGAAATATTATTAATACTGCGAATATTTTCACTATTTTTGAAATTACTATTATTATTTAATAAGTTTTCATTATAGCAAAATTTATTATATTCTATTCCATTATTATCTAATAATTCAATTACATCTGATACATTTAATATTTTCTCATTCGTTAAAAATCTAATATTTATACTTTGTAAATTATTATCATCTATAAATACTTTAAACTCTTCTAAACTTTTAAACCAATCTTTATCATTATTTTTTTTAGTATTATTAGAATTAAATGTACAATATGCTGTTTTATTTTTAATATTAACTGTTTCTACTTTTTTATTTTCTAAATCCCATCTTAAATACCCATGATTATTTATACTTTCACCAAAATTTTGTTGAATTAATGAACCCGCATATCCCCATATTGGATAGTTATTATTATGTTTCTCTGATATATCATATACATTATTTATTACTGTTGTATTTTTTATATTATTTATTTGTTGTTTGTGATTATCTCCTAATAATGCCATATCATAATCTTTAAACCAATTAACATGAATTCCCTTGTTTTTTTCTTTAAAGAAACTATTATTATCATCTACAATAATACCATGATATAATGCGATTTTATAATCTATATTTGATAAATCGTATTCATTTGGATTTGGGAAATCTGGTAAATTTTCAACCATTCCAGATGTATCTCCATCTTGTAATACATCATTTATTGCTTGTAATCCTATTAATACATTATTTATAATATATATACCACTTTTTTCTAAATAATATAAGTTTTTATAATTTGAATTTTTTACTAATGCTGATATTAAATCTTTATCTTCTGAATTATCCTGTCTATAATCATGATTTCCCATTATTATAAATACCTCTGTTAATTCTGTTAATTCTTTTATGATATATGAAAATAAATCAATACCAGATGATTCTATTTGATTTTTATGATGAAAAATATCACCTGTAATAATAATTATACTTTCCTTTATATTTTCTACATTCTTTAACTTTAATATTAAGTTATCAAATACATATAAATATTCTTCATATCTTGATTGTACACTATTGCCTGTTCTAATATGAATATCACTTAAATGAATTATATTTTTAATTTTATTTTTCTTTTCTATAATATGATTTACCATCGTAATATATTAATTAAATTTTTACCTTAATAACTATTTAAATAAATTTTAATATATTTTAAATTAAATATAAATATGTGTTCAATAGTAAATATTGATAATTTTGAAAATATTGATTTAAATGATGTTAATAGTAATACAGGTCAATCTCAATTTTTTAAAAATATAAAAGTTTTATGTAAATTTAATTATAAAATACATTTAGTGTCTTATTTACATTTACAAATTATAAATAATATTATGTTATTTATTGTTATTGTTGGATCTTTTATTTCTGGTTTATTTGATACAATTAATCATAATGAAGAACCAAAAAAAAACTCAAAATTAATTTTCGGTTGTATAGAAATATTTTTTGCTATACTTATTACATTTTATAAACAAAGTAAAATTGCAGAATTACAAAGAGACCATTATCATTTCTCAAATAGTTATAGAATTTTATTAAATAAAATTAATACTGATCTATTTTTAATGAACAATCAAAAATCAATTTATATTAATAATATTGAATGTATTAGAGATATTACTGATCAATTTAATAATTTGATTAATAATGCACCAATTATTCCATATCTAATATTGAGAAGATATCACATAAAAGATACAGATTTAAATTATGATAGAATTCAAGGAAATATAAGTACAGAATATAATGACGTTTTACAAACTAATACTAATAATTTAAATAATAATTCAACTAATAATACCGAAAACACCAATAATAATACTGATAATAATACTGATAATAATAAAAGTAGAGTTAGAATAAGTAATAATATAGAAGTACTTTCAAAAATTAATGAAAATATTAATGAAACTAAAATTAGAAGTCCTAAAAAAAAAACTAAAAATTCACAACTAAATAGAAAATTTAGTATTCAAGACTTACATTCAATTAATCAAAATGATATTGATAATTATAATTCATTTATTAATAAAATTAATATTAAACACGAAAAGAAATATATAAATACTAAAATGATGAATGACGATACTAATATTTTTAATAATATAAAAGATATGTAAAAATAGATTACATTACAGTATTTATAATAATTTATGAATATAATATGTAAATTACAATTAGTTTTTGTTTAGTAAATAAAAATTGAATCTTCATACACCAAATATTAATCACAATAGTACTATAATTATTTGTAAAATGGTAATTACTAAAAAAGATATGAAACCTATATTGATGCATTTATCAAATAAATATAATATTCCTTATAATAATCTTTTGGATGATATTGATAATATATTAACTACTAATAATAATATCAATGATTATAATAAACTTAAATGTCACGCATATATTATGTTAAATGGTAATACAGTTCAATGTTCTCGTTCAAAAAAAGAAAATTGTAATGAATTTTGTTTAACACATTATAGACAAAACAATAATAATACATTAAAATATGGTAAGATTGATTTAGAAAAAATTAATAACATGAAAAAAACTAATGTTAATACTAATAATAATAATAATACTAATAATATTACTAATACTAATAACAATAATAATACAAAATCTAAAGTTATAAATGTAGAATATATTAACATAAATGATATTGATTATTTATTTAATCCAATTACAAAATATGTATATGATTTTGAAACAAAAAAGAAATTAGGTAAATTGGATAATCAATTAAATATTATAAAAAAAAATAAAAATTTAATGAAATAAAATAAATTTTGAATTTATTTTCTAATTTTTTTATTTAATTAAATTTAGTTAAAAATGTCTTCTATTGAATTACCAAAATTTGTTCTAGGTATATTTCAAAAACAAATTAATGATATTAAATTAAAATTAATTAAAGAAATCGCAGAAGACTATTATTTAGATGAAGAAGAATTAATTGAAAATTATATTTGTGATATTGAATTAATTAATAAAAATTTAGAAAATATACAAATAGTAAAAAAAAATAATTATAATTCAAAATTAAATCCAGATAATAGATGTTTAGCAAGAGTATATAATAGTGGTAAAGGTTCTCAATGTAAAAGATCAAAAAATAAAAATGATTTATGTACATTACATAATTCTATTTTAGAAAATGAAGGTAAACTTAAATATGGTTATATTAATAAACCTCGGCCAAAAGGGGTATTTTTAAATAAAAATCCAAAAAAAGAAAAATTATATTAATTTCATTGTTTCTTAATTTGTTCTCTTACTATTGGATCATTTAAATTTAAATTTTTACTAAATCCACAATTAGTACAATCTTTGCACACAGTAAATCCATTAATATTTACATGATTACAATAATTAAGATGTTTGAATCTATATTCACACCACATCATTGGTCTTTCAAAATCTACATTTCTTATATTTCTTGTATTATTAGCACTACAGTTTATATTTTTTTTTAATTCTTCTTTATTAGCAGTTAAATAATTATTATCTAAACAATTAACTCCTTTACAATTTAATTTTAAAGATTGTTCATAAAGACTTTCAGTATCTCTAAAGAATGCATTTTCACTCATATTATAATCTAATTTATATATATAAATTTTTTATTTTATTTTATTTTTATTTAATTAAATATGGAAGTAACTAAAGACACTCTAAAAGATTTAAATAAATTATACTCAAAAAATAATATGATAATACTAGTTTATGCTAATTGGTGTGGTGCTTGTCAGCGATTTAAACCTACATGGGATAAATTTACTAATAATTTTAATAAAGATAAAAATAGTAATAAAGTAAAATTATTTCAATTAGAAGATACACAATTAAATTCTAATAAAAAAAATAAAATAATTAAAGAAATTTATTCTAGATTTCAAGGATATCCAACTGTATTCTTTATTAATACTGATAAAGAAATTGATATGTTAATAGGAAGTGATAAAACTACTAGACAACTTAAAATTAAAATGAATAAATTCTTTAAATTTAATAAAAAAATTAATTAATTTTAATTTCATATACATCTGGATTATACCATGGTACTAATTTTGGATTAATATTATCTAACTGATATTCTTTGCAAAATTTTGTTCCTTCATCCCATCCATCATTTATAAATAATACTAATTGTGTTCTAGCATAAAAATATATATGATTCTCAAATGGGTCTTCATATTTATTATATAATAATGATACAGCTGGTGTAATATCAGTATATAATTTATTTAATATTCTAAATTTTTCTTCACATTTTTTCATTTTATTTAAAATAATAACTTCATTATAAAAATCATTTGGTTCATATTTACTTTGTTCCATAGTATTTCAATTTATATATTTATTATTCCTTTTTTTTAAATAGATAATTAAATAATTATTATTTTTATGAAGGTAAATTATATGCATTAATTATTCCACATGTATTACATAATATTAATATACCATATGGTTTTACAATCTTCACAATATGTTTATTTTTAATACATGGATTATTCATAAAATATTTTTCATAAATTTTTGTAACATCTCTAACATTTTTAAATGACTTTATTATATCTCTTTTTATTTCTATTTGATTATTTCTACAAAGTGGACATAATTCTAAATGTGGAATACATTTTTTACAACATTTATAATTTTTATGAAAACATGACCATTTATGTCGTAAATCATCTTTTAAAACATTATTATAACAAATAATACATTCTTCCATAATTTTTAAATAACATAAAAAATTAATATACTATTTCAAATTTTTATTTATTCATAAAAAATCTATAAATAATTGAAAATATAATATCAAGTAATAATATTAATGAAGCCATATTTAAATTATCATTAAATAAATATATACTTGATAATAAGTATAGTGACCCGTGAACATATCTTGTTTCATGCCAAAATACTTTTGCTATTTGCATTTCATTATTAGAACCATATAATCCTTTACGCATAAAACCAAAACCAATAGATAGTAATATTATTAAACTAATTATTTTTACTGATGACTTATCTTTACTATTGTTATAGTAATAACGTATTAATAAAATAAGTAATATTCTAACAGTAATACATAAAAACCATAATGGATGAATTTTCATTTTTTAATTTAAATAAATATTTAAAAAATTTGAAAATTTATTTAGGATTAAATTATAATATAAATAAAATTATGCATGATTTTAGTAATAAATCTATTAAAGATTTAAAACAGTATTGTAGAGATAATAATATTACTGGATTTAGTAATAAGAAAAAAAAAGATTTAATATATTTAATTAATAAAAATTTAAATGTTGAAAATAATATAGATTTTAAAATCCCAGAAAAAATTACAATTGATAATAATTATGAAACTATAAAGAAATATTATGATGATATTTTAAATAAAGATAAATCTTTAGTAGTTACATCAAATGATGAACCAACACCTATGGATTGTGTTGAAGAAATGATTAATAAAATTCCTGAAGAATTCTGGAAAAGAAAGAATATTAAAATATTAGACCCTTGTTGTGGTTCAGGTAATTTTCCAATATATATTTATTTTAAATTATTAAAATATCACAATAAAGACGATATCCTAAATAATATTTTATATTTTAATGATATTAATATAGATAGATTAGATATATTACAAAATATTTTTGATCATACAATTAATGTTTATAGTAACGACTTTTTAACTTTTAATAATAATATTAAATTTGATTTAATTGTTGCAAATCCTCCTTATGCTAAATTTTTACCAAATGGTAAAAGAGCGTCTAAAAATCATAATCTTATTGGTCTGTTTATTGAAAAAAGTTTTGAATTATTAAATGTTGATGGTTTCATTCTCTATATCACTCCTGATAATTGGATGTCATTATCTGACAGAAATACATTAATTAAATACTTAACAGAAATGCAAATAATATATATTAATATACATATTGCAAAAAAATACTTTAAGCAAATTGGTTCATCATTTGTATGGTATTTAATTGAAAAAAAACCATATTATAAAGATATTGAAATAGAAGGTATATGGAAAAAAAATTTATATAGTGATTTTGTTAAAAGTGAAGTTAGAAGTTATATTCCATTATATTATAATAAAATTATACAATCTATTTTACATAAAACACTCGATAATTCAAAACTAAAAAAGTTCGATATTAAAACAAGCAGTGATCTACATAAATATACTCAACGAAATATTATATCTAAAAATAAAGATGATAAGTTTAAATATAAATTAATACATACACCTACACAAACAGTTTGGAGTACAAGACCTCATAAATTTCAAGATGGTTATAAAGTATTTATTTCAACTACATCATACTATAGTGCTTTTGTAGATAATTGTGGTATGACTCAATCTATTGCTTTCCTAATTTGTAAAGATTTAATAGAAGCAGAAAATATGAAAAATATTTTAATGCATGATTTATATAAATTTTTAAATAATATTTGTCGTTATGGGAATTTTAATAATATTCGTATTTTACAAAAATTTCCATACTGTAATGATTATAATAAAATTTATGATTATTTTAATATAACACAAGAAGAAATAGAATTTATTAAAAATAATATTTAAAAGTAATATTTATTTTACATAAAAATATTTTTATTTTTTTTTATTTTTTTTTATTTTTTTTATTTTTTAGTATGTTGGATCACAATTATCACATAGCAAGGGAAGTTTTTTAGTTAAACTTTTATATTTTTTTATACAACAACTTTCATATGCATGATACGTCTGGGATATTATTGTTGTATCATAACCTAATATATTTATAGTGTGTTGTATAATTGGAAGTTTCCATACGTAAAACTCCCAAATAGATTCTGTTTCAATCAAGTCTTTTTCTATAGTATGATAGATGTGAGCATTTGTTACTGACATTTTACCACTCTTTCCTCTTTCAGTAACATGGTGTCCACATAAGTATGAAGTAAAGCGTTGTTTCATTCCATTACGAGAACCTCCAATTTTTATAATTTTGCTATTCCTAACAATTATATATATCTTCTCTACTTTTTCATTCCAATTTTTTTTATTTTTTGGTATAACTTGTATTGTTGATTGTCTTTTTGTATCATCAAGAATGATTCTACCAGCATTTACAAATAAACCACCACACTTCTTATTAAAAGTATCAATATCTAATTCCGCATCATTATAGTTTAATGATTTAGCCCATTTTTTACGAGCAAGTTCTCCATCTGAAATTTTTTTTGATATTTGAGTCTTGTTTATTTTCATATTATTCAATTTATTTGACAAAATATCATTTATGATGTGTTTTGACATATCTTTATTAATTATGTTTATGATATAAACATAATGTAAAATATCATCAAATTTTTTTTTAAAAAAAAAATTGAATCATTATTTCAATCTAAAAATTTATGCATAATAATACAATAATAATGATAATGATAATGTAGATATCACTATCAAACACACACCCATTCGCCGAAACCAGGGTGTATAAATATATGGTTTACCTTCTTGTCAACCTAATAAGGTTTGTAATAGTTATAAGAGCCTGACTTAACAGGACATAACCGTTGCAATTCTTTTAGGTACGACTTGAGATTCTTATCAAGAATAATATGAAATCAAACTATATTGATGATGTATTTGGACTGATAAGAAGCTCATTCAAGCTAAGTAACTGATAAATTTGTGAAGTATGTGATATAATCCTCAATATAGAAGGTTTATACAATATACGTAGCAAATTTTCTTATTAATTGAGAAACTGTTAATTGATAGCAGTATCATAATGTCCAAAGTAGGAACTTCTGCATTGAGCTCTCCTTCAGTCTGCCCTCCGTGTGATCCTCAATCCATGAGCATGGAAGACATGATGCAACGCATCCAAGAAATGGAGAAGCTCTTGCAAGAAAAAGACAAAAAACCAAGTTGTCCTCCAACTTCTCAATCTTGTCCTCTTTGCCTGGTGAGTCCTCCTAACATGCCTGTTCCATTCATTGCGTACCCCGCTAATTCCGTTGGGACAAAACCAAGAGTTGACAGTGAATTGAGGACATGTCCTTATTCACAGAAGAATCCAGTCTGTCTGGAATGTGCAAGGAGGTTCTACAGAAACGCCCTAAATAGTAAAAGAACATACCTCAGGTGTCTTGGAAGATGTTGCTTTTCTGATATGAAGGATGGTACTCCTATGTGGGGAAGATATGGAGAAACTGGAAGAACAGCAAACGACTCACCTTGTCCCGCGATGTATGCCATGATGGATGCAAACAGAATTGGCGATACAAAGTGCAGAAAGTGCGAGAAAGATTGTGGTACCATGGCAGAACTTGTCAAACACAACAGATCAGGGTGTAGAGACACTTGCATTCAGTGCAATCTGTGTCAAAAGCGTGTTCCTAAGGAACATATGGATGAACACAAAACACTGTGTTTCCGCTATTGTGTTCATTGTGGTCCACGTGGTCCCAAGTTGACAATCAAGAACCGTTCAGTCTTTGAGGAAGAAACTATGACTCCCCACTTTTGTGAAAACAAAGTACTTCGAGCAAACAAAGACGGCACCTGTTGTTTCTACAGTTGTAATCACAAGTTGACAATGAAATCGATCCTGGCTGGAGAGCACAAGATGTGCAGTGAAATCAGGAAAGGAGAAACAACAATATGCAAGTTCACAAAATTCGAACTTGAGGCGATACGAGAGCAACATGGATAGGACTAGGTTTTAGGATAGGA
>Ga0213859_10000719_pt1 | contig 14993 bp, 9 predicted proteins | sample PICome_2_FD_160133 | JGI IMG/M metagenome (GOLD analysis project Ga0213859, IMG submission 160133) | Coastal seawater microbial communities near Pivers Island, North Carolina, United States - PICO304 | ecosystem: Environmental > Aquatic > Marine > Coastal | place: USA: North Carolina | collected... | reverse complement strand
TCAAATGGACTTCAGCCAAGTGTCTGATAGCCTCTGATTGGTAACATCATTGGGAGGTGCATCGCCATGCTACTTCGCGATAAGCGACCAGCTTGTGATTGTAGCGGCGCTCTTTCCGCCCCGATGTTTTTTATCTTCATATTGGCGTTGCTTCCCGCCCACACTGTCGCTGTAGCCATGGATGAGCAGGGAGCTTGTCCGGCGACTTTGCTTGATACTGATGGCGCTTGCGCTGAGCCTCTGGAGGTAACGCAGCGAGAGGACGGTGAGGAGGCGCTCGACATTTTTGTCGTGGTGCCTCATCTGGAAGACCGCGAGCTGGGTGAGCCCAATCTTGATGATGAGGGAGAGGTGTTGATTTGGGATCATCCGTTGCCCTTTTTCGGCCAGGCTGTCACTGAACTGGGCTTCGAATTGCCGCTGCCTTTCGGTATCAGCATTGTGCCCGCCACATTTGAGCAGGACCTGACACTCCGCGACCTTAATTTGGGCTTGCAGGGTGAGGCTGATCGCCCCATCGATGCGGTGAACTTTGAAAACCCATCTGTCCGTAATACGGCGCTTCAGCTGAAATTTGATGCGTGGCTGTTTCCGTTTATGAATATCTTTGCCACCGTTGGGCGCGTAGATGGCCGCGCCACGATTCCTTTGACCGTTCTAGGTAGCGATCTATTACCCGAGCTTTGCGAAACACGATTGGCCCCTGAAGTGTGTGAGAGAGAGCTCTCTGGCACGGCCAAGCCAAACTACGATGGCAGCAACTGGTCCCTTGGCACGACGCTGGCTATGGGGTGGGATCAGTACTTCGTGGTACTACCCATCGTCTATGCCGTGAGTGATATCGATATTCTGGATACAAATGTTGACGCGCTGAATGTCAGTCCACGTATGGGCATCAATATTGAGCTTCAGCGCTACGGCGACCTATCGCTATTTTTGGGCGCGACCTATTTGAAGGCCGAGGTGGAAGTCGCAGGTTCGATTATGATTGATCCCGGATTAGGTCCGGGCGAAGGCCGGACACTGAGCTATCGTTTGGTTGAGGAAAACAGTGACGCTTGGAATGTGGCACTGGGCGGTAATTGGCAGGTGACACCTGCCTGGGGTGTGATGCTCGAGATCGGCGCTGGTGGGTCGCGAAATGACGTGATCGCTGGTGTGACCTATCGATTTTGACAGCCGTGACGTCACCTCTAGAGGCGGCGGAGCTCTTTGCTTCACACTAACTGGCTTTGGCTCCGCGCCGGAACGCCCTTGATCAAGGAACTCACAGGCGTTGATGTCGGCAATGGGCTCGCTTTTTCGATATTCATGAAGTAAACGCCACGGAGCGATTGACGGCGACCAGGCACACCTTTCCCGGACCATGCCCGCTAGCGCAACTGCACCCAAGCTCTTGCGATCAGGCTCGTGGTGAGGGGCAGAATTCCCTGTTTCGGGCTGTTGACACAGGGTGTCGAGATCTAGAGAATGTGCGCCCTTCCGGAGGGGTTCCCGAGTGGCCAAAGGGATCAGACTGTAAATCTGACGCGCGAGCTTCGGTGGTTCGAATCCACCCCCCTCCACCAAGGTTTAAGCCGGCGGGGGCAATGGATTCCCGGCGGATGGTGTGGGTCCCGGGGTGGGAGAAACATTACCGCGGGTATAGTTCAATGGTAGAACCTCAGCCTTCCAAGCTGATGATGCGGGTTCGATCCCCGCTACCCGCTCCAACAAGGGCAGCAGTTTTGCTCATATAGCTCAGTCGGTAGAGCACTTCCTTGGTAAGGAAGAGGTCACCGGTTCAAATCCGGTTATGAGCTCCAATTCGGTGCGGCGCTCGAGGGCGTGATACCGGGAAGTAGATAGGAAAGGCGCATCTAGGGCGCCAGTGAGACGAAAACTCAGGAGAGTGTGTCGCCATGGCAAAAGAGGCATTTGAGCGTTCGAAGCCCCACGTAAATGTGGGCACGATTGGACACGTAGACCACGGTAAGACGACGCTGACGGCGGCGTTGACTCGAGTGTGTTCAGAGGTATGGGGCGGAGAGCTGGTAGCGTTTGACGGTATTGATAACGCACCGGAAGAGAAGGAGCGTGGTATCACGATCGCGACCTCTCACGTTGAGTACGAGTCAGACGGACGTCACTACGCGCACGTTGACTGCCCCGGACACGCTGACTACGTGAAGAACATGATCACGGGTGCGGCGCAGATGGACGGCGCTATCTTGGTTTGTGGTGCGACTGACGGCCCGATGCCGCAGACGCGCGAGCACATCCTGCTGTCACGTCAGGTAGGCGTTCCCTACATTGTGGTCTTCCTGAACAAGGCTGACCTGCTGGCAGAAGACTGCGGCGGTGTTGACTCTGAAGAGTACACAGAGATGAAGGAACTGGTCGAGATGGAGCTCCGTGAGCTTCTGGATACTTACGAGTTCCCTGGCGATGACACGCCGATCATCTGTGGTTCTGCGCTGATGGCGCTGGAAGGCAAGGACGACAACGGTCTGGGTACGACGGCTGTTAAAGAGTTGGTTGAGACGCTGGACTCTTACATTCCTGAGCCTGAGCGTGCGATTGACCAGCCGTTCCTGATGCCGGTTGAGGACGTGTTCTCGATCTCTGGCCGGGGTACGGTTGTAACGGGTCGTGTTGAGCGCGGCATCATCAAGGTGGGTGACGAGATCGAGATTATCGGTATCAAGGAGACCCAGAAGACGACCTGTACGGGCGTTGAGATGTTCCGCAAGCTGCTTGACGAAGGCCGTGCGGGTGAGAACGTCGGTGTTCTGCTGCGTGGTACGAAGCGTGAAGAGGTTGAGCGTGGACAGGTACTGGCGATTCCGGGCTCTGTGAACCCGCACACCAAGTTCGAGGCAGAGGTTTATGTTCTGTCGAAGGACGAAGGTGGCCGTCATACGCCGTTCTTCAAGGGCTACCGTCCGCAGTTTTACTTCCGTACGACGGACGTAACGGGTGCGGTTGAGCTGCCTGAGGGTGTTGAGATGGTAATGCCTGGTGACAACATCAACTTTGTTGCTGAGCTGATTGCGCCGATTGCGATGGAAGAGGGCCTGCGTTTTGCGATCCGAGAGGGTGGCCGAACGGTAGGTGCAGGCGTCGTCGCTAAAATCCTCGACTAAGAATCCTGGCGGTCTGCGGGCCGCCCGACACATGAGCCGAACTGCCCTTTGAGGTCGTTCGGCTTCGTCGTCTCTGGTCAGTCAGCCTTTGTGCTACCCGAGATGACCATAAAAGAAGTGGAAGGCCAGTAGCTCAATTGGCAGAGCAGCGGATTCCAAATCCGCAGGTTGGGGGTTCGATTCCCTCCTGGCCTGCCACCTTAGCTCCCGGTGAGTAGGGTGGTTAAAAAATGCTGCTGACGACAATGATTCGTCACAGCGCGGAGAGTAAACATGAGTGAAGCCGCAGTAAGCAGGCTTGATTCGCTGAAATGGGTTGTCGTGCTGGCTTTGGTCGCTGGCGGTATTTTCGGCAACAGCTATTACGGTGACCAGCCGATCCTGTATCGGGTGCTGGCACTGTTGGCGTTAGCGTTGCTCGCAGGCTGGATCGCTTCGCTGACGGAAAAAGGCGGCGCCTTTTTGACGCTGGTCAAGGGCTCGCGGACTGAAATCCGCAAAGTCGTATGGCCGACACGCCAAGAAACTACGCAAACGACATTAATTGTCTTTGTGTTCGTCATTATCACGGGCCTCATTCTGTGGGGTCTCGACAGCGTGCTGGGCTGGCTGGCATCGCTGATTCTGGGTTGAGGGAAAAGACATGGCTTTGAAGTGGTACGTCGTACATGCCTACTCTCAATACGAGAAGAAAGTGGCGACCGCTATTCAGGAGCGGGTAGAGCGATTGGGTATGCAGGATCGCTTCGGTGAAATCATTGTGCCCACCGAAGAAGTGATAGAGATGAAGGGCGGCCAGAAGCGCAAGAGTGAGCGCAAGTTCTTCCCCGGTTACGTGTTGGTGCAAATGGATCTCGACGATGATACCTGGCACCTCGTGAAAGAAACGCCGCGCGTACTGGGTTTCATCGGGGGCAAGGCGGACAAGCCGTCGCCGATTACGGACGCCGAGGCGAATACCATTCTGCAGCGGGTTGAGGCCGGGGTTGATCAGCCCAAGCCTAAAACAGTCTTTGAGCCCGGGGAGATGGTTCGGGTCATCGATGGGCCTTTCAACGACTTCAATGGTGTCGTTGAGGATGTGAATTACGAAAAGAGCCGCCTGAATGTGGCGGTGCTGATCTTCGGGCGCTCTACGCCCGTAGAACTGGAGTTTGGTCAGGTCGAAAAGGCCTGATCTGGGTGAGCGGGCATGCCCGCTCCGACGATAACGCCGCTTCGGCGGTGATGATGGGGAGCCCGCGCGCTGAACTGCCCTGTGCAGGTCACGCAACGGCGCTTGAACCCAGGAGATGACAACATGGCAAAGAAGATCGACGGCTATATCAAGCTGCAGATCCCGGCCGGACAGGCTAACCCCTCTCCGCCCGTCGGTCCTGCGCTGGGTCAGAAAGGCGTCAACATCATGGAGTTCTGCAAGGCGTTCAACGCCGACACCCAGGGTGTCGAGCCCGGCTTGCCTATTCCTGTGGTGATCACGGTCTACAGTGACAAGTCTTTTACCTACATCAAGAAGACACCGCCCGCTTCTATTCTTCTGAAGAAAATTGCGGGAATTAAGAGTGGTTCAGGCCGCCCCAACACCGAAAAGGTGGGCAAGGTGACTCGCGCTCAGCTTGAGGAAGTGGCCAACCAGAAGTGGCCTGACCTGACCGCATCGGATATGGACGCCGCGGTGCGCACCATCGCCGGTAGCGCGCGCTCTGCAGGCATCGAGACGGAGGGTGTGAACTGATGGCTAAGTTATCCAAGCGTGTTCGCGCGTTTCGCGAGAAAGTAGACGCCAATCATAGCTACCCTGTAGACGAAGCGGTCGCTTTGTTGAAAGAGTTCGGTACCGCCAAGTTCAACGAGACGGTCGAAGTGGCCGTGAACCTCGGCGTTGATGCACGCAAATCAGACCAAGGCGTGCGCGGTGCAACGACATTGCCCCACGGCACGGGATCAGAGGTGCGTGTTGCAGTCTTTGCGCAGGGCGACAGTGCTGACAAGGCAAAGGAACTGGGCGCGGACTTTGTCGGCATGGAAGAGCTGGCAGAGCAGATCAAGGGCGGCATGATGGACTTTGATGTCGTCATTGCGTCCCCCGACGCAATGCGCGTCGTCGGTACCCTTGGTCAGGTGTTGGGCCCGAGAGGCTTGATGCCTAACCCCAAGACCGGCACTGTCACGCCCGACATCGAGGCTGCTGTTCAGAATGCCAAGGCAGGCCAGATGCGTTTCCGCAGTGACAAGAACGGCATCATCCATGGCGGGATCGGCAAGGTGAGCTTCGAGCCGGATGCGATCAAGGGCAACTTGGTTGCAGTCCTCTCGGACCTCAAGAAGGCCAAGCCGGCCTCTGCCAAAGGTGTTTATGTTCGTAAAGTGACGCTGTCGACCACTATGGGTCCAGGCGTCACCATCGATCACAACGCGATCGATTTTTAATGTAGTGATTGAGGTCGCGGGCTTTAGCCCGGGGTCGACTGCCCCTGTGTGTTTTATTGCGGGGGTCGGGTGGAGCGCAGCTCAGGCTCTGCTCACTTTGGAAGTCTTTGCAGGGACGTGTGGGAAACCTCGCTGAACACCAAAGGCTGTCAAAGACCGTAGGTGGCGCTGATAGCAGCGCCTTAATAGCGGATTTTCCGGTTGCCTACGCAGATGGTGAAGATGTTCGTCACCGAGGGGGGTCATTGCGCGGTTAAGCATTGGCCTGAACAACCACGAAAGGAGTAAGCCAAGTGGCTATTGGACTCGAAGAAAAGAAAGCGATCGTCGCTGAAGTCAACGAGACAGCCGCCAGTGCGCTTTCGCTTGTGATCGCCGACGCGCGCGGGGTCGCATCGAATGACATGACTGCTCTGCGTGCCTCGGCCCGCGAAAATCACATCACCCTCCGGGTGGTGCGAAACACGCTGGCCAAGCGAGCATTGGAAGGCACCGAATACGAGTGTGTCACCGACACACTTACCGGTCCTTCCTTGTTTGGGTTCTCAATGGAGGATCCGGGCGCAGCAGCACGACTGTTCAAGGATTTTGCCTCTGACAACAATGCGTTTGAGGTAAAGGCACTGTCGGTCAGCGGCAAGCTGCTCGGAGCCGATCAGATTGATGTGCTGGCCAAGCTGCCCACGCGGGAGCAGGCCCTGGCGTCATTGATGAGCGTGATGCAAGCGCCCGTCGTGAAGCTGGTTCGCACAGCAAATGAGGTTCCCGGCAAGCTGGTCCGCGTGATGGCGGCTGTTCGAGATCAGAAACAAGAAGCGGCCTGATTGGGCATCGCTTCGCCCTGTAACGTTTAACGGAGATTAGAAATGGCACTTTCAAAAGACGAGATTCTCGACGCAATCGCGGAGATGAGCGTAATGGACATCGTCGCCCTTGTTGAGGCGATGGAAGAGAAGTTTGGTGTATCTGCAGCTGCGGCAGTGGCTGTGGCGGCCCCTGCTGCGGGCGGCGACGCTGGCGGTGCAGCGGCTGAGGAGAAGACGGAGTTTGACGTCATCCTCACCTCTGGCGGTGAAAAGAAGGTCAACGTGATCAAGGTTGTTCGCGCGGTGACCGGTCTTGGCCTGAAGGAGGCGAAGGCTGTCGTTGACGGCGCCCCTGCTCCTGTGAAGGAAGGCGCGTCCAAGGATGAAGCAGAAGACATCAAGAAGCAGATCGAAGAAGCAGGCGGCGCAGTAGAGCTCAAGTAATTGATCGCTGCATTTTAATTGCACCGTAACAGGGCTGGGGCGCGATAGCGCTCCGGCCTTTTCCCGGTTCTGAAGCCGGTTCCGAATTTTTAGGGTCTGCGTTGTGTCGGATGACGCAGCCTTCAGGGGAGTACAGATGACATACTCGTACACGGAAAAGAAGCGTATTCGAAAGGATTTCGGTTCATTGCCCAAGGTAATGGATATCCCGTATCTGCTCGCGATACAGCTGGACTCGTATAGCAAGTTCACCCAGGACGGCGTCTCGCTGGATAGCCGTGGGGAACACGGATTGCACGCGGCTTTCAAATCGGTGTTCCCGATTGTGAGCTACAGCGGCAATGCCGCCCTGGAATATGTGGACTACGCGCTGGGTGAGCCCGTCTTTGACGTTGACGAGTGTGTGTTACGCGGCACGACTTATGCTTGTGCCTTGCGCGTCAAAGTCCGCCTGATTATTTACGATAAAGAGTCCTCGTCGAAGTCGATTAAGGACATCAAGGAGCAGGACGTCTACATGGGGGAAATCCCCCTGATGACCCAGAACGGTACTTTCGTCATCAACGGTACCGAGCGCGTCATCGTTTCCCAGCTGCATCGATCCCCCGGTGTCTTCTTTGACCACGACCGAGGTAAGACCCACTCCTCCGGCAAGTTGCTCTACAGCGCTCGGGTCATCCCTTACCGCGGCTCATGGCTCGATTTCGAGTTTGATCCCAAAGACCTCGTCTACGTCCGCATCGATCGTCGCCGCAAGCTGCCCGCGACAGTACTGTTGCGCGCGCTGGGCTACGACTCCGAAGAAATCCTCGAGATGTTCTTCGAGACCACTTCGTTCCAGTTGGGCGAGGAAGGCGAAGCCACCATGACGCTGGTGCCGAAGCGCCTTCAGGGCGATATGGCGGCCTTCGATATCATGGCTGGTAGGAAGCTCATCGTTGAGCGAGGCCGACGCATAACCGCGCGCCACATTCGTCAATTGGACGATGCCGGTATCGAGGCGCTGTCTGTGCCCGAGGAGTACCTCGAAGAGCGCCGCTTGGCCAAAAACATTATTGATACGGAGACGGGTGAAGTGCTTGCCGAGTGCAATACCGAAATCACCGTCGCTTTGCTCGCCGAACTGCGCGAGAAGGGTATCGATACCATCGAGACGATTTACACCAACGAATACGATTGCGGTCCCTTTATCTCCGACACGCTGGCAGCCGATAGCACCCGCAGCGTGCTCGAGGCCTTGGTTGAGATTTACCGCATGATGCGCCCGGGCGAGCCGCCCACTAAGGAATCGGCTGAAAACCTGTTCCAGAATTTGTTCTTTTCTCCGGAGCGTTACGACCTGTCTGCTGTGGGCCGCATGAAGTTCAATCGCCGCCTTGGCCGCGAGGACAAAACCGGCTCCGCGACACTCGACAAGGAAGACATCGTCGACGTGATGCGTGCACTGGTCGACATCCGCAACGGTAAGGGTGTGGTGGATGATATTGATCACCTCGGTAACCGTCGGGTGCGTTCGGTTGGTGAGATGGCCGAGAACCAGTTCCGCGTTGGCCTGGTGCGCGTCGAGCGCGCTGTGAAAGAACGTCTGTCGATGGCAGAGAGCGAAGGCCTGATGCCGCAGGATCTGATCAACGCGAAGCCGGTCTCGGCTGCCGTTAAGGAATTCTTCGGTTCCAGCCAGCTGTCCCAGTTCATGGATCAGAACAACCCGCTGTCTGAGGTCACGCACAAGCGTCGCGTATCTGCCCTCGGACCGGGTGGTCTGACTCGAGAGCGTGCAGGTTTTGAGGTGCGGGACGTACACCCCACACATTACGGCCGGGTGTGCCCCATTGAGACGCCTGAAGGTCCTAACATTGGCCTGATCAACTCGCTGGCGACCTATGCCCGCACCAATGAGTATGGCTTCCTCGAATCGCCCTATCGCAAGGTGGTGAACGGCGTCGTGACGGACGATATCGAGTATCTGTCTGCGATTAACGAGGCGGAGTACGTGATTGCTCAGGCATCAGCGCCGCTGGACACCAAGAATCGCTTTGTCGAAGACCTCATTAACGTTCGCCATATGAACGAATTCACTGTGAAACCTGCGGCGGATGTCCAGTATATGGACGTGTCTCCCAAGCAGGTGGTGTCGATTGCGGCGGCGCTGATTCCCTTCCTCGAACACGACGACGCGAACCGCGCATTGATGGGCTCGAACATGCAGCGTCAGGCTGTCCCAACGTTGAAAGCAGACAAGCCGCTGGTCGGTACCGGTATGGAGCGCTACGTAGCGTCCGACTCGGGTGTCTGTGAGGTGGCGACGCGCGGTGGCGTCATCGATTCCGTCGATGCCAGCCGAATCGTTGTCCGCGTGAATGCGAAGGAAGTTGGTATCGATGATTCTCCGGTCGATATTTACAACCTCACCAAATACAAGCGTTCGAACCAAAACACCTGCATCAACCAGCGTCCTATTGTGAAGCCGGGCGACGTAGTGGCGCGCGGCGATATTCTCGCTGACGGTCCCTCGGTTGATCTGGGCGAGTTGGCGCTGGGCCAGAACATGCGTATCGCGTTCATGCCCTGGAACGGCTACAACTTTGAGGATTCGATCCTTGTGTCAGAGCGCGTCGTGCAGGAAGACCGCTTCACCACGATCCACATTCAGGAACTCACCTGTATCGCGCGCGATACCAAATTGGGTACTGAAGAGATCACGGCAGACATCCCCAACGTAGGTGAAGGCGCTCTGGGCAAACTCGACGAGTCTGGCATTGTTTACATCGGTGCTGAAGTCGACGCCGGCGATATTCTGGTGGGCAAGGTCACGCCAAAAGGTGAGACCCAGCTGACACCGGAAGAGAAGCTGCTGCGTGCAATATTTGGTGAGAAGGCGTCGGATGTGAAAGACACTTCTCTGCGTGTGCCCTCGAGCTACAAAGGCACCGTTATTGACGTGCAGGTCTTCACCCGCGACGGCCTTGAAAAAGACCCGCGCGCGAAGCAGATCGAAGCCGCTCAGTTGGCGGACTATCGCAAGGACCTGAAAGAGGAATACCGCATCTACGAGGAGGCGACGTTTGCTCGTCTCGCTGGTTTGCTGGAAGGCAAAACCACGGTTTCCGGTGGCGGGCTCAGCAAGGGCACCAAGCTGACCAAGACGGTATTGGCCGATCTGGATCGCGAGCAGTGGTTCAAGCTGAAGCTGTCCGATTCCGATCTCAATAGCCAGCTGTCCTCGGCTCAACGTCTGCTCGAGGAGCAGAACACACAGCTTGAGGAGCGTTATGAAATCAAGCGCGACAAGCTGCAAAGCGGTGATGATCTGGCGCCTGGCGTCCTGAAAATCGTGAAGGTGTATCTCGCGGTGAAACGACGTATCCAGCCGGGTGACAAGATGGCTGGCCGTCACGGCAACAAGGGTGTGATCTCGGTGATCATGCCTGTGGAAGACATGCCATACGACGAGCACGGTGAGCCAATCGATATCGTGCTGAACCCGCTCGGGGTGCCGTCTCGGATGAACGTGGGCCAGATTCTCGAGACGCACTTGGGTATGGCGGCTCATGGCTTGGGCCGCAAGATCGACGACATGCTGGAGCAGCAGGTCAAGCTGACGCAACTGCGCAGCTTCCTGAAGCAGGTTTACAGTCACACCAGCGATGCTCGTCGCAGCGCCGACATTGCATCGTTGAGCGATGACGAACTGCTTGCGCTGGCGGAGAACCTGCGCGCAGGTGTGCCGATGGCAACGCCGGTGTTTGACGGTGCTCGAGAAGAGTCCATCAAGGAATTGCTGCGCATGGCAGAGCTGCCCGATAGCGGTCAGCTGACACTCTACGATGGCCGCAGCGGCGATCAGTTCGACCGCCCCGTAACGGTCGGTTACATGTATATGCTCAAGCTCAATCACTTGGTGGATGACAAGATGCACGCGCGCTCGACCGGCTCGTACAGCCTTGTGACCCAGCAGCCGTTGGGTGGTAAGGCGCAGTTCGGTGGTCAGCGCTTCGGCGAGATGGAAGTGTGGGCTCTCGAGGCCTACGGCGCGGCCTACACCCTGCAAGAAATGCTGACAGTGAAGTCAGATGACGTCGCAGGGCGAACCAAGATGTACAAAAACATCGTCGATGGGGATCACCAGATGGAGCCCGGCATGCCGGAGTCCTTCAACGTGTTGATCAAAGAAATCCGCTCACTCGGTATCGATATCGATCTCGAGTCTGAGTCATCCGGCTTCTGAGGGGAGATAAGACGTGAAAGATTTGCTGAACCTGCTGAGCAGGGAGAAAAACGAAGACTTCGATGCAATCCGTATCGGTCTGGCCTCTCCGGAGATGATTCGGTCCTGGTCTTTTGGTGAAGTTAAAAAACCGGAAACGATTAACTATCGAACCTTCAAGCCGGAGCGCGACGGGCTTTTCTGCGCCAAAATTTTTGGCCCGGTCAAGGACTACGAGTGCCTCTGCGGCAAGTACAAGCGCCTCAAGCATCGCGGTGTCATTTGCGAGAAGTGTGGTGTGGAAGTTGCCTTGGCTAAGGTGCGTCGAGAGCGCATGGGTCACATTGAGCTGGCCAGCCCTGTTGCGCACATCTGGTTCTTGAAGTCATTGCCTTCAAGAATCGGTCTGCTGCTGGACATGACGCTACGCGACATCGAGCGCATCCTGTACTTTGAAGCCTACGTGGTGACCGATCCCGGTCTGTCTGCGCTGGAGCACGGTCAACTGCTCAACGACGAGCAGTACTACGAGGCGATGGAAGAGTACGGTGATGAATTCACCGCAAAGATGGGTGCCGAGGCGATTCAGGATCTCATGATGGAAATCAATCTCAAGGCAGAGATTGAACAGCTTCGCGAGGAAATACCCCAGACCAATTCGGAAACCAAGATCAAGAAGCTCTCCAAGCGCTTGAAGCTGATGGAAGCCTTCGACAAGTCAGGCAACAAGCCTGAGTGGATGATTCTGAACGCGCTGCCGGTCTTGCCGCCAGATCTGCGACCGCTGGTACCGTTGGATGGTGGCCGCTTCGCGACGTCTGACCTGAACGATCTGTATCGCCGGGTCATCAACCGTAACAACCGACTTAAGCGACTGCTGGATCTCAACGCACCCGATATCATCGTGCGTAACGAGAAGCGCATGCTGCAGGAATCGGTGGATGCGCTGTTGGATAACGGCCGCCGTGGCCGGGCCATTACTGGCTCTAACAAGCGTCCGCTCAAGTCACTGGCGGACATGATCAAAGGTAAGCAGGGTCGTTTCCGACAGAACCTGCTCGGAAAGCGCGTGGATTACTCCGGTCGTTCAGTGATCGTGACAGGCCCCACGCTCAAGCTGCACCAGTGTGGTCTGCCCAAAAAGATGGCCTTGGAACTTTTCAAGCCCTTCATCTTCGGCAAGCTCGAACTGCGTGGCTTGGCCAGCACGATCAAAGCCGCCAAGAAAATGGTCGAACGCGAGCCGCCAGAGGTGTGGGACATCCTCGCTGAGGTCATTCGTGAGCACCCGGTTCTCCTGAACCGCGCGCCAACGCTCCACCGTCTGGGTATTCAGGCGTTTGAGCCCGTGCTGATCGAAGGTAAGGCGATCCAGCTTCACCCGCTGGTGTGTGCGGCTTACAACGCGGACTTCGACGGCGACCAGATGGCGGTCCACGTACCGCTGACACTGGAAGCGCAGCTCGAAGCCCGTGCGTTGATGATGTCCACCAACAACATTCTGTCTCCCGCGTCGGGCGACCCGATCATCGTGCCGTCGCAAGACGTAGTACTGGGTCTTTATTACATGACTCGTGACCGCATCAATGCGAAGGGTGAGGGCATGTCGTTTGCTGACACGGAAGAGGTGCAGCGAGCCTATGGGAGTGGTCGCGTCGATCTCCACGCCCGGGTCAAGGTCCGCATTCACGAGACCCTGATGAATCTGGGTGAGGAGACCACGGAGCAGACCCGCATTGCCGAGACGACAGTCGGTCGTGCGCTGCTGTGGGATATCGTGCCCGCGGGGCTGTCCTTCGACATGATCAACCAACCAATGGTCAAAAAGGCCATCTCGCGCGTGATCAACCAGTGTTATCGCGCGGTCGGTTTGAAGTCGACGGTGATCTTTGCTGACAAGCTGATGTACACCGGTTACGAGTACTCCACGCGTTCGGGTGCGTCGATCGGTGTGAATGACTTTGCTATCCCTGACGCCAAGGCTGAGCTCATCGCTCGCGCCGAGGGCGAGGTCGCGGAGATCGAGCAGCAGTATCGCGCCGGTCTCGTGACGCAGGGCGAGAAGTACAACAAGGTCATCGATATCTGGTCGCGAACGAACGATCAGGTGTCCAAGTCAATGATGGCGGGCCTGTCGAAAGAGACCGTGATCAATCGCGACGGTGATGACGAGGAGCAGGATTCCTTCAACTCGGTGTACATGTACGCCGACTCAGGAGCACGGGGTTCGCCCGCGCAAATCCGACAGTTGGCGGGCATGCGAGGCCTGATGGCGAAGCCCGATGGCTCCATTATCGAGACGCCGATTACCGCTAACTTCCGCGAGGGCTTGAACGTACTGCAGTACTTCATCTCGACGCACGGCGCGCGCAAGGGTCTTGCCGATACGGCACTGAAGACCGCGAACTCGGGTTACTTGACCCGTCGTTTGGTCGATGTGGCCCAGGACGTCGTGGTGACCGAGCAGGATTGCGGCACTGACGAAGGTCTGGTGATGACCTCGGTCATCGATGGTGGCGATATTATTGAATCGCTGTCAGAGCGGGTGCTCGGCCGTATTGTGGCGCAGGATGTGGTCGACCCATCGACCGGCGAAGTGCTGCTTGACGCTGGCACGATGATGGATGAGGTCCTGACGTCGAAGGTCGACGAGATGGGTGTGGAAGAGATTATTGTTCGCTCCCCGATCACCTGTAAGACACGCTATGGCATCTGCTCGACTTGTTATGGACGAGACCTCGGTCGCGGTCATCAGGTCAACATGGGCGAGGCAATTGGTGTTGTCGCCGCTCAGTCGATTGGTGAGCCGGGCACACAGCTGACGATGCGGACTTTCCACATTGGTGGTGCGGCATCCGGTCAGGCGGCGCAGGACAATATTCAGGTCAACAACGATGGTGTCATCCGCCTCCATAATATGAAGGTGGTCGATAAGCCTGATGGTTCCCTCGTAGCGGTATCGCGCTCCGGTGAATTGTCATTGCTGGACGGCGTTGGTCGTGAGCGCGAGCGTTACAAAGTGCCTTACGGTGCAACCATCCGCGTGCAGGATGAAGCGGCTGTCGCCGCGGGCGACATCGTGGCCACTTGGGATCCGCACACACACCCGATCATCACCGAGGTGGCGGGTACCGTGAAGTTCAGCGGGATGGACGAAGGCGTGACCATCAAGCGCCAAACCGACGAGTTCACGGGCCTGTCGAGCATCTCCGTATTGGATGTTGCTGAGCGACCGACAGCAGGCAAGGACATCCGTCCGGCTGTGACGCTGGTCGATGGCAAAGGCAAGGAACTCATGCTGGCGGGCACCAACGTGCCGGCGCATTACTTCCTGCCTCACGGTGCAATGGTCAACCTCGAGGATGGCGCGAAGGTCGAAGTGGGTGACGTTATTGCCCGTATCCCCCAGGAAGGCTCGAAGACCCGGGATATCACCGGTGGTCTGCCGCGTGTAGCCGACCTGTTCGAAGCGCGTAAGCCGAAGGAGCCTGCGATTCTCGCGGAAATCTCCGGCACAGTGAGCTTTGGCAAAGAAACCAAAGGCAAGCGTCGGCTGGTGATCACGCCGACCGACGGCTCAACCTTGCCGGATGGCTCCGATCACTACGAAGAGTTGATTCCCAAGTGGCGTCAGTTATCGGTGTTTGAGGGTGAAACGGTACAAAAGGGCGAAATCGTCTCGGAAGGCCCGCTGAGCCCCCATGACATCCTGCGTTTGAAAGGCATTCCCGCGCTCGCTGAATATATCGTCAATGAGATCCAGGAGGTGTATCGCCTGCAGGGTGTGAAGATCAATGACAAGCACATTGAAGTCATTGTTCGTCAGATGCTGCGTAAGGTGGAGGTCACGGCTACCGGTGATTCGACCTTCATTAAGGGCGAGCAGGCGGAGTACACGGCGTTCCTCGAAGAGTGCGATCGCCTCGAAGCGGAAGGTTTGGTTTCGCCATCGGCGAGTCGCGAACTGCTGGGCATCACCAA
>Ga0213859_10000718_pt1 | contig 15019 bp, 12 predicted proteins | sample PICome_2_FD_160133 | JGI IMG/M metagenome (GOLD analysis project Ga0213859, IMG submission 160133) | Coastal seawater microbial communities near Pivers Island, North Carolina, United States - PICO304 | ecosystem: Environmental > Aquatic > Marine > Coastal | place: USA: North Carolina... | reverse complement strand
TCACTACTTAATGACTCATAAAGGTTAATTGTTTTATCAATCATTAGTTTGGAAGTATAGACATTATCCTTAGGGTATAAATTGTTATTAGCAACCTTAACAGTAACCTCTTTTAGTGAGTCAATATTAGCTAATTCTACCAAGCCTGATGGAAATAAATTTTCTAAAATTTCTTTTGTTCCTCCATGATCCCATCCAACAACTTTTGCACCACAGCTTATTGCTTCAATAGTTGTTCTTCCAAAAGGTTCTGGTTTAAGAGAGAGATTGAAGACAATATTAGATAGCTTATATATATTTTCTATATCGCTTACTCCCCCTGTAAATGTTATTTTGTCTTCAAGGTTTTTCTTTTGAACTAAATTTTTTAAATCTCTTAAGTAGCTTTTTTTATTAACTGCAACAGGTCCAACAATCAATCCATGATATGAGTTATCAAGACTCTCAATTAATGCAATAAATGATTCAGCTCCCTTCCATCGCGTTATTCTCCCAGGAAGTGTTAATATTTTTTTATTTTTGGTGTTTGGATATTTATTAATAAAAGTATTTGACCAATTATCATTAACAGGGTTTTTATTAAATACACTAATATCACAACCTCTAGGAATTAAAGTTATTTGATCATCTTTTAGTTTGTAGTTCTTTTTGATGTAATCTTTAACGGTATCTGAAATAGCAATCGCATGATCAACTTTAGACATGACCTGACTATAAAATGGCTTGCTGTATAAGCCATGAAATGTTGAAATTAATTTTGGTTTATTTAATTTAAATTTTCTATATGCCATTAAATTAACCAAAGCTGGTACTCTAGATCTAACATGAATAATTGTTGGATTAATATTTTTGTAAATATCAAATAACTGATTTGCAAGAAACAATGTTGAAATAGATTTCTTGTGAATAGGCAATTTTATATGAGTACCACCATTATCTATTATTTCATTTTCAAATCTCCCTCCATTCGATATTACAAATGAAGAATGCCCTCTTCTAACAAGCTCATTTGATAGATCAGTTGCACCTCTCTCTACTCCACCAGTGTTTAATTCGGGTAAAAGTTGAATAACTTTTAATTTATTCATATCTTAGAGATATTGCTGGATCTAACTTTGCCGCTCTTCTAGCAGGCCAAATACCAAAAAATAATCCAACAATTGCAGAAAAGGTTATTGAGCCAATAATGGCTCCAAATGGTAAAGCAAAAGGCCAATCATTTAGATTGGCTAGCAATAAAAGTACGCTACTTCCTATTACAACTCCAATAAACCCACCAATAACACATAATAAAACTGCTTCAATTATAAATTGCATCATTATGGCTTGATGTGAAGCCCCTAGTGCTTTTCTGAGACCTATTTCTCTTGTTCTCTCGGTAACTGAAACAAGCATAATATTCATAACACCTATTCCACCGACAATTAAACTAATTCCAGCAATACCAGCAATCAAAGCAGTAAATATGCCTGTAGCCTGTCTTCTTAAATCAGCATATTGACTGTAATCATTAATCCTAAAATCATTATCTTCACCAGGACCAATATCATGTCTTGCTCTTAATATTTGCTCAATAGTCATCATAACCATATCAACATTAGCATCATTTGGAATACCAACATTAATTGAGTCAAGATTATTTGTTCCGAATACTCTTTGGGCACCTGTTAGTAAAGGTATATACAACTCATCATCTGGATTCTGCCAGCCAGTAGAACCTTCTTCTTTTAGAACTCCTATAACTTTATATGAAACTCCAGCAATAAGTATTTCTTTATTAAGAATATTTTTAGCAGTTGTTTTAAGTTCTCCAGGAACATCTGATCCAATAACAACAACTCTTTTCCTTCCAAGGTTATCTTTATCATTAAAAATTCTACCAATATCAAGATCATATCCTCTAACTTCAAAATGAACAGGTAGATATGCCCCAACTCGCTGATTAATATTTGAATTTAAATACTTAATTTGTCGATTTCTTGTGATAGTTGGTGAGATATCCCAATCATGGTCTTTATTCTTTGCAAGTGCTTCTGCGTCCTTAATCTGAAGAGGTATAAGCCCTTTAGTAACAGCGCCTCTTCTATTTTGTCCAGGACTTACATATAGAGTTCTGCCACCAAGGTCATCAATTGATTCATCTAATGCTTTACTAGCGCTAGACCCTAGACCTATCACTGCTATGACTGCAGCTGTACCAATAATAATTGCTAAAGCTGTAAGAATTGATCTGACAGCATTTGATCTAATGGAAGCTAATGCTGTTGCTAAAGATTCTCTAACTAACATTATCCAAAGCTAAATGAAGCATTAACCCTCTCTCTAAATCTTTGTTGGTAATCAAAAAGGCTTTTACTAGGTAAGATATATAATGTGTCACCGGTGGATAACCCATCTAAAATTTCAACATTTGATAAATCAGATACACCAATTTGCACCCATGTAAGAGCAGGTCCTTTATTACCATCTTTAATAACAATAAATTTATTGAAATTTTCTCCTTCAACTTTATTTTTTAAAAAAATATCAACTTCTTCTTTAGGAATATTTAATATATTAGCCGCTGAATATATGTCCTTTCTAGTTCTTAGTGACATTGAAGGAGCGCTCATCGAAACATCTTTATTTAATATCTCAATTACAACATCTGTATTCATACCAAGAAGAAGTAAATTTTCTTTATTATCAATATCTATTAAGACAGGAAACGTTGTAACATTCTGCTCAATTTTCGCAAGAGGCTCAACTTTAGAGACTGTTCCAAAAAACTCTTTATCCCTATATGCTGCAACTTTTATAGATACGGTTTGTCCGATTGATACCTTGCCTACATCTATTTCATCAACCAATGCTCGCACTCTTACTTTTGATAAATCAGCCATTGTCATTAATAGAGTTCCGCCACCTACCGCAGATGTTGGTGAAGAAATAACTTGACCAACTTCAACTGGTCTAGAGATTATTGTCCCAGAAATTGGTGATCTAACTATAGTGTCATCAAGAGCTATTTTTGCATTTTCATAAGAAACCTCTGTTCTAACCAATGTTGATTTAGCTTGAGCAAAATTTTCTTGAATATCTTCAAAAGCCTTATCAGATATGCTTCCATTAACATGAAGCTCCTTACCTCTTTCGTATTGAGATCTAGCATTCTCAAGCCTAACTTTAGCAGCCTCAAGGTCTGATTTAGATTGATTTAAAATATTTGTTGGGGTTCTTTGATCAATTTGACCAATAATTGAGCCCTTTGTAACAGAATCTCCAACCTCTGCACCTAAAAACAAAACTTCACCAGAGGCTTTAGACTTTATCTCAATTGAAGAAATTGCTTCAATTATCCCCGATGCTTCAATTGAAACCTCAAGAGTTTCAGCAGTTACTTCTTGTTTTTTATAATATACAGCTGGAGCTTCTGCCTCTGGTCTTCCACATGAAGCAATAACTACTGCTGAGATTAAAATTAGATTTATTTTTAATTTAGAATTTATCATTTTTTATATATTTATATCTGATTCAATCAGACCATCTTTAATATTAATTATACGTTTAGATTGATGCGCAACATCATCTTCATGGGTTATCAGTATTATTGTTTGGCCTTCAGCATTTAATTCTTTAAATAATGTCATCACTTCATCACCTGTTTTTGAGTCAAGATTACCTGTTGGTTCATCAGCAAATAGAATGCTTGGCTTATTTACAAGAGCTCTAGCAATTGCAACTCTTTGTTGTTGACCACCAGATAATTCAGCTGGAGTATGGTCAACTCTATCTTTTAAACCAACTCTATCAAGGACATTTAAAGATAAATCTATAGCTTCGTTTTTATTTTTACCAGCATATTTAAGAGGCAACATAACATTATTTAAAGCAGAGTTTCTGGCTAAAAGATGAAATGACTGAAAAACAAATCCAATTTCTTTATTTCTAATCTTTGCTAACTCATCATCTTTGAGTTCAGCAACAGATTTATTATTTAATAAATATTCACCAGAGCTTGGTGTATCAAGACATCCTATTATGTTCATTAAAGTTGTTTTACCCGATCCTGATGGACCCATTATTGAAATAAATTCACCCTTATTAGCAGAAAATGATATATCTTTAAGAGCATCAACTCTTTGAGAACCCATTTTAAAAGATCTTTTAAGATGTTTTGTTTGTATTATCATTAATATATGTCAAATGTACTTTACATATAATACAGCAAAGTGGCTTTTTAAAGTATATTATTATTTTATGTATTTAATTCTTTTATGAAAGCAAGCCAACCTTCAGCAGGTGTTTTTGTAGCTTCATAATTTAGAGCATTATTAAAATATTTTTCTGCTTCATTAATTTTATTTACCTCGTAATAAGATATTCCAATTAATAAATCAAGCCTTCCAGGAACTTTGTTGTAATTTAGATTAGATGCCTCTTTTAGATATTTTATTGCAAGGAACCAGTCCTCCTCTTCAAAAGCAAAACGACCGATTTTAAAAGCAATATTAGAGTCTTTTTCTAATTCTAAGGATTTAATTAAATACTCTATACCAACATCTCTTTCCCTTAAGAAAAAATATGAATCAGCCATTAGTTCATAATTTTCTTTTGATCTTTCTACTATATCTTTATCAAAACCCCCATTTATTACTTTAATTGCTTTTTGGGGCAATTCTTTATAAAGATAATATCTAGCCAAATCTAAGTATTCTTTTTCTTTGGTTAAGGTATCTTTTTCAAATGCTAATTCTAGACCAGCTAAAGATTCGTTCTCATCATTAGTTGTATAATAAAGGCCGCTTATCTGTTTCCAGTACTCTTTTTTCTCTGGGTTAACAAATAAAAGTATTTGAGCTATATCAACAGCATCGTCATATTTTTCAAGCTTAACAGCTACTGCTAATTCATAACCCAACCAATCTTCTTTGTAGTCTTCAGAAAGTTGGTTAGCTTGCTTAATATTTTCATACGATTTCAAATAATTACCTTCCTGATAATATGAAATACCGAGCATGATTAAATCTCTTGGAGAGTAAAGTTGACCTCTTTTTTTTGCAACATCTAAATAAGCTTCAAGAACATCAATAGTTTTTTTATAATTGGAAAGCTGAAAATAACATTGTGCTAAATTTTTTCTTACAGCCAAGCTTGTTACAAAAGGAATTTTTCTAAAAAGAAGCGCTGCTTCGTATTTCTCTATGGCTTGATCATACATGCCCTGAACAGCATAAAAGTTACCATATAACTGATTTATAAGAGCTCTTTCATAACTTTGTTCATTTTTAAAATACCTTTTTGAAAAAATTTCTAACTCTCTTTCAGCTTCAACAAAGTCTTCTTCTTCAATAAATTCATTGATACGCTTTAGAAACTCATATACATATCTTGATATAGCATCATCAGATGCACTTAAATAAAAATTAAAACTAAAAATAATTAATAAAGTTAAAAAAATATTTTTATACATTACAAGTAAACTCCACTAGTAATTCACCCATTTGATCAACAGCAGTACCATCAATAGTTTTGGGTTTGAATTGCCATCTTCTGACAGCTTTTATTGCTTCAGAATCAAAAAGTCTTGGTGGTTTTGAGCCTTTAATTTGAATCTTATCAACTCTTCCTGATGAAGTCACATTTAAAACCATTGTAACAGCGCCATTAATTCCATTTATTTGTGCTTCACGTGGACATCTAGGCGCAACTTTGACAATCGGAATTAGCTGACTTGTCCCAGTACCTAGTGAATCCAAGTTTCCAAGAAAGGCTCCACCAAAATCTGTGGGTAATGAAAAATCTGGAACATCAAAATCTAAATTAGCTACAGGTGGTGGCTTCATATCATCAAGCTCAATTTTAGGTTGAGGCGGCCTCTTTGGTGTTGGAGGTTTTTCAGGTATTGTTCTTTTTCTTTCTTGAAGAGTCTCGTCATCTTTTACTCTTATGAATTCTACATAGTTTGGATTTGAATTTTTTTTATTAAGATTAGCAGACTGGCTAATTAATAATTGAATAAGAAAAAAGACCAAGATTGATAGGCCTGTTGCAATAAAGTACTTTAAAAATATAGTTTTACTAATCCTCATTTTTTGCAGCTATAGATATATTTTGAACACCTGCAAGTCTAATTTGGTCCATTGTTTCAACAAGTAAACCAGATCTAGCTTCTTTATCTGCTTGAATGATTACTGAGCCTTCTGGATATTCTATCTTTAATCTTTCAATGTTAGCTCTTACAGCTTTTAAGTCTACTCTCCTTTTATCAATCCATATTTCATTATTTTGAGATATCGCAACCAAGATATTTCCTTTCTCATCCCTTTCTGCAGTATCTGCATTAGGTCTATTAACTTCGATACCAGTTTCTTTTACAAATGAGGTGGTAACTATAAAGAAAATTAACATGATGAATACAATATCCATCATTGGTGTTAAATCTAAGCCCGATTCATCTTGTTGTCTTCTATTTTTTCTTCTCAATATGAATAACCTCTTTTTTTAACCAAGTCTGTTAAAACAGTATTGGAGTTTTGAATCCTATAAGTAAGATCTTGTCTAAAATATAAACCAAATAAGGTAATTACCATACTTGCCATTGTTGGTATTGTAGCTTTTGCAACACCAGATGACATGGCCCTTGGATTACCTGTACCAAGAAAAGAAAGTACTTCAAAGACCTCTATCATTCCGTAAACAGTTCCAAGCAAACCAAGCATTGGACACATTCCAATCAAACCATCAAGCAACTTTAAATTAGATTCTGAATTTCTTTTATATTCAGATAAGAAAGTTTTCTCAACAACTGATAAATTAGTAGCAGATGGAGGGAAATTAGTTTCATATGCTAACAGAGCTTTGTTGTACCAATATTTTTTTTCATAAAATAAGAAAAAGTATTTACTGACTAAAAGAAAAAAAATTATTAATGTTAATAAAAAGAGTAAGTATAAAACAGGTCCTCCTCTTGATATTAAATCTGCAAAAAACATATTAAGTTTTTGATAGAACGTATGAAGCTTTTTCTTCTAGAACCTGAATAAGATTAGAAGACTTTTCTGATAGATATGTATAAAAGCCTAATAATGGTGCTGCTACAATTAGCCCGAGCATAGTTGTAATTAATGCTTGAGATATACCACCGGCCATTTGCTTAGGATCTCCAGTGCCAAACAACGTAATAGCCTGGAATGTTTCAATCATACCTATAACTGTTCCTAAAAGACCGAGCAAAGGTGCAACAGCAGCAAAAAACTTTACCCAATTATTACCCCATTCAATATTTTTAGAATAGCTGATGATGTATTCATCAATTAAATTTTCTTTTGACTCAATGCTTGATGCATTTGATATTAAATCTTCCATTTTATTGGTTACATCAGAGGTATCATCTAATATGATTTGTGATTGTTCTTTTAATTTTATAATCTTAAATACACTAAAGGCCAATCCAATTAAACCAATTAAAATAATAATAAAACCAATTGATTTACCTTGAGCAATTCGTTCAAACCAACCAGGCTTATCTAGATATAGCGATAAAAGAAAACCTCTTGTAGGATCTATAGAGACCTTCTCATAGCTATCTGATCTATAATGACGTTTAAGTGATTTGATGTATTCTCTTTCAGGCTGTCTAGGCAATAATTGAAAAGCATTTAATGATGAATCAGGTCTTAAGAAATTATCTTCATGAACAATATTAAATAACCCATATCTTGTAACAAGTCCCTTAAATGAATCACCATTAGGATTTGTTATAGGTGCTTCAAATGAAATAATTTCGCTGCCTGCCCCTATTTCATCAAAATAGGCTATCCATAAATTTTCTAATTGCTGAAGATTATGAACTTTTATAACAGCAATTTCTTTTAATATTTCTTGTCTTTCAGGAAATTCATAAAAAACAACTGAATTTTCACTAGCGGCTACAAGTTCACCAGCATATTGTCTAGTTACGCCAAAAAGTTCACCCAAGACACCTATTTTAATTTGTAATTTTTCTTCTAAATCTGCAAGCAACTTTTCATTTGATTCGAATGCATTTTCTAATCTAGTATTTCTATTTTTTTCATTTGTTAATAAATTTTGAGCATCTTTAAGAAGATTATTCCTTTCCTCTACTCTATTTAAAAACTTTTCTATTCTCTTCTTGTCCTGATCAACATATATACTTCTGTTTTCTTTGATTACCTCAATTAATTGATTAATGGCATCATTTCTTAACTCATCTATAGATACTTCCTCATCTTCTTGAGCATATAGATTGATTGAAAGAATAAAAATAAATAGGTACTTTAACTTACTCATCATTGTTTACCGGTTTTAAAGGCAGTGAAATAAAATTAGGAGGAGATTGTCTATTAGCTATATCCAAAGCTAATTTAATATCATTATCTAAAGAGGAGCCTTTATGCTCCCATTTTTTTTGAGTGTTATCCCAAAACCCTGTTTCCTTACCATCTAAGGTTCTATAAAAGAGCCCTAACCTACCTAGCCTAAAGTATTCGACAGCCTTATTATCATTATCTATTTCTATATAGCCATTATATGACTCTATAGTTCTTCCAAAATCGGCCTCAAGTTGATATGTTTCAAAAATTTTCCTAAATTTCTCTGCAGTAGTGACATCAGCACGTGTTATCAATTGATCAAGATCATCTACTCTTTTTTTTCTTTCATCAATAAGAAAAGGGATATCGATAGATACAAATTTAGATAATGATTCAACCATTCTTTTTAATAAAGGTAGAATATCTATATTGATATCATCTAAAGATTCGATTTGCTCTTCAATGTTTTTAATTTCTTGAATTTGTTGGTCAACTATTTTTGACAATTGATCATCGTAGTTTTTTAATGATTTATATTCATTCAATGTATCTTTGTATTCAAAATAAACTCTTTTTGATTCTTCATCAAGCTGGTTGATTTTCTCTTGTAGTTTTATTGATTCAGCACTTGCACTAACTTGAGTATCAATAGCTTGATCCACAACTTCTTGTGCGGTTAGGTTGATTCCAAAAAGGATTAAAAAAATGTAAATTATTTTCATGTCGGTATTATATATATTATTTTAGTTTATTTTAAGCAAAAAAAGAGCCCCATTGGGGCTCTTTTTTTTCTAGTAAACTAGAAAATATAGCTTACACCAACAGTAGCGTATCTACCAAATGCACTAAAGTAACCTCTGTTATAGTATGGATAACCATATGCAGGATCAACCTGAGGCATTTTGTCTTCAACATTTCTAATACTGAAATATAATCTTAAATCAGTATTATAGTTGTAGTTGACAGATATGTTTGTAGTCATATGTGGCTCAGTTTTATTTAACTGAGAATAAGCTTCCATATGTCCTGTTCTGTCAGTAAATACATTAACACTCCACTCTTGGTATAACCAACCTAGTGAAATATTTTGTTGAGATCTTGGCTCATATAGATATGCATCTAATGCGTCTAGCTCATCTGAATATTCATCAAATTTCGATGCACTTTTAAGGATGTGCGATGAAAGGATGCTGAAATAAAAGTCACCGATATTTTCTGTTTCTTTTCTATAATTAAATTCCCAGTCTGCTCCTTCATAATTTAAATATGATTGGTTAGCATATGCTGGATATACTTCATCCCATGAACCTATAGGAAGTGGATCGCCAGTAAGAGAGTCTTCGGCTGGACCTCTAACAACTTTTGCTAGAAGAGCATCACAGTCTCTATCAGGAAATTCATCATTCATGAAGTCTTCAAAAGCTGATCCATAAAGACATTTACCTTCAGCATAGTTAATTGAATATGGGTCTTCTCTTGTAACAGCTCTTTCAAGCATAACTTCATACAAATCAACTCTTAGGCTCATGTTGTTATTAATTTGCCATACAACACCAAGCTGGAAGTTTTCACCTTCTTCTTCTTGAAGTTCATTATTACCTTCTAAGAATGCTCTAACGCTTCCACTACCAATCTCACAATCTCTATAATCATCATAATCATATAGTAGCTCACCTGTTTCAGGATCAGTTAGACCTGATATAGCATATGCATAACATGCAACATAGTCCTGAATACCGTTATAGAAACCAGAACTTGCTTCTTGGAAAAGATAGTTCATATCTGGCGCTCTAAATGTTTCAGATGCAGAGCCTCTAATCAATAGATCTTCATTTGGTCTGTATGCAAAGTTGACCATGTTAGATCTTCTAGATCCAACATTAGATGAAGCGTCATCATATCCGTCATATCTGGATGCGAGACTTACTTCTAGTTTATTGTTAACTGGAAATGCGAACTCAATACCAGCTGATTTTCTTGTTCTAGAACCGCCACCATCAATAGCAGATCCTTGAATAAATCTAATTTCATCACCAGCATTATCATCAAGTCTGCCTGCTGATGGTGTTAAATCATATTTTTGTTTTTGGTGTTCCATAGTAAACGCAAAACCAACAAATCTATCCATTAATTCAAATTCACCAGTTAATTGAAAATCAAAAGTTGTTTGTTCAGATTCGCCTAATTGTGAGTCATCTGCTAACCAGGACATAAGCATATCCTGAGTTACAGCACCAGCTAATCTATCAATTAAGAAACATGAAGATCTACCAAATTGATTTTCATAACCACAAGCTGGGTCTGTTGGAAGTCCATAAGCAGCTAAAGCATCATTTACAGTTGCCACTCTTCCTAAATCAGCAAAATAGTCAATACTGTTCAGGTAATCTAATCTACCTTGACCACCATAAGCATCATTAAAGTAAGTACCTGTTAAAAGGTTTCCATTTTCATCAGTTGCACCAACACCAGTGAAGTAATCATAAATGGCATCAGTAAATGTCATGTCTGATGTAGCGTACTCATATTCAGATGTGTTAACACCAATTGACCATTCAAAACCTCTTTGAGTGATACCATTAAAACCAATGAATGCATCTGTAAGAGTTTCTTCAATATCAGCTCTATTTTCAGCTGCAGGTGCACCTTGTGCCGAAAATACTCTGTTAAAGTAAGGAACTGTTAGGGTGGTGCCTAAAGCAGTTTCAGGAATTGAGGAAGTCGATGTTAAAGCATTAATTCTAATAGGGTCTAAAATACCGCCTAAGAATATATTTCTATTAACATCGCTTCTGTAATATGCTTCATCATTATACTGATAAAGTCTAGATTCAAAATTAATACCATTGTTGAATGTATGGTTGAATGACACATATGCTGTGTAATCTTCTCTTTCATTAACCATAGAAGGTGAATTACCCCCAAATCTTTCTGAACCATAATCCATACCACAACCAGCACCTGGATATGAACCAGAATAATTCCATTCAGGATCTTGCTTAACAAAATTAAAATATGCAGGATCTAGTGAATTACAAGGTATTCCAAATTCTTCTAAGCCATAGAAAGCTCTTGGGCCAAGACCATCAGATCCTGTATACCAAAGAAAACCCCATCTAGGTGATACATAATCTGTTCCATAAGCAGGATCATCAGTAAAAGAATCAAACATTTCTCTGTCTGCATAATACATAGGGTCAACTGAAGTTAAGTCGATACCTGCAGTCCAACTAGAACTACCTTTAAAACCACCTGTTATAAAAGTTGCTTGATAAATATTATCGCCGCCATTGTCAGTTTCTGATGCATATACATTTACTGAGTTATAGTCGATACCTTTTCTGGTTATAATATTAACAACACCAGAAACAGCATCAGAACCATAAATAGCAGAAGCACCTTGTGATAAGACTTCAATTCTATCAACTAAACCAATTGGCACTATGCCTGTATTAACAATGTTACCAGCATTGTTATATGGGATCGGATAATCAGCTGTTCTTCTTCCATTAATAAGGAATAACACCCTACCAGGTCCAAGATTTCTTAAATCCAACTCATTAGCATTAGGTGTAAAGTTGTTTGTTAAAGACTCGTTCTGAGTATATTCATTAGCTGAAGGTATCGATTGAAGCGCTTCTGTAACATTTCTGAAACCTGCATTGTCGATATCTTCTTTTGTAATAACTAAAAGAGGTAATGCACCTTCTTCTTGAGTTCTTTTAATTCTAGATCCAGTAACAACAACTTTTTCAAGAGTTACTACTTCGCCATCAGCATCAGAACTGGTTGTTTCAACTTCCTCTTCAGTAACCACTTCCTCTTCTGTACTTTCTACAGCTTGTGATTCACTTGATTCAGTTGAGCTTGCTTCTGTATCATCACCAGGATTATCTGCAACAACATTAAAAGCAAACATTAATAAAAATGTAAAAAATAAATTACTATAATTATAATTTTTCATACGATCCCCTCGTAAAATAACGTTTAACCTTGTAATTTTGTTCTTAAATGCAAAAAAAAGCAATATTTTAATAAAAAATTTGATTAATTTATAAAATAGATAAAATTTATGTATGTAAAACATACTTGACAGTTTCAACCTTTTTTTGTGTAATAATTGAATCTAAACATAAATTAATTAATTTTTTAAAAATCATATGAAAAAATATACAAATAACTCAAAATTTCTATCAATGTTATTTATATCTTTATGTATAAATACCTCCTTGAATGCATTTAGTTATCCTATAAGCACTGAAGAATTGTCTTGTAAATCATCTAATCCAAGTTTTTCTATTTCTCCAAGTGGAAAATATATGGCGATTATGACTCCTGATATATTAAATGAATGCAAGATTGAACCAGATAGATCTGAGTATGTTGAAGATGGTTTTTTTAGAAAAGGTTTAACAATTGTAAATTTAGATACATGGGAGCAGAGAATGCTTTCAAATGGCTCACAAGGTGAAAGTATCAGTAGTTTTAGGTGGGCTTCAGATGATAGATTTTTTTATTCTCCTGCATATCAAGGAGTTGGAAGGAACTCTAGAGCTTATACGGTCTTTGCTATGGATGTTGATGGTAAGAATAAAACAAACTTAGCAAGTGTTAATCCTGGTGTTGAAGGTGATATTGGTAGTTTTTCGGTATACAACATGGATATGTCTGATCCAGATCATGTATATGTTAGATGGAATAATAGAAGACTAAGAGTGCCTGATTTTTATAAATTAAATATTAATACAGGAAAACCAACTCTTATAGCCTTTGGTCCAGATATTGGAGACAAAGAGATTATATACAACATATGGGCTAATAATGATGGTATGCCTGTTGCAGCTCTTACTGATGTAGGTATTGAAAGAGTTTTATATACTTACAACGAGAATACTAAGAATGGAGTGAACACTATAGGTATGAATGTCAAAATCCACACTTCATTCCAATATCAGTTTCAGAGGGCGGTCTTTGGCTTGTTACAGGTCAAAAATTAGATTCTAATGGGAATGTAATAGATCCACATGAAACTAATGCGCTTTATTTATATGATCCAAAAACAAAAACATTTATTGAAAAACTTTACGAAGATAAAGAATACGATATTGGTGGATATACCGGAGGATGTAGAGATACCTATAATGGAGGATTTGCATCTATTGATCCTGTTACCAACGAACTTCTGAGTGTTAACTACCAAACATATGAGCCTGTAAGATTATTTTTTAATGATGACTTAGGTAGAACTTATAAAGCGCTAGAGCAGGTTTTTCCAAATGACTGGGTATCAATATCAACATCAGATAATTCAAAAAAAAGAGCTGTTGTTAGAGTTTATGGATCAAATAATCCTGGTGAATATTATTATCTTGATCTTGATAAAGGTGAATTAAAGCCACTTTTTACATCTCATCCATGGCTTGATAGATCAAATTTATCTAAAAAAGAATTTGTCAGGTATAAAGCGAGAGATGATTTGTCGATACCAGCATATCTTTCGCGAAGAACATTTGATGCTGGAGGAAATTATTTTGTGATACTTCCTCATGGTGGTCCCAATGTAAAACAACAAATTGGTTTTGATATGTGGGTACAATTCTTTACATCTCGCGGGTTTAATGTTCTTCAGCCTGACTATAGAGGCTCAACTGGATACGGAATGACGCATTACACTCTTGGTAATAGGCAATGGGGTAAAACCATGCAGGATGATATAAGTGATGGAGTTCAATGGGCAGTTGACAATGGTTATGCTGATGCTGATAAGGTTTGCATAGCTGGTGCTAGTTATGGTGGTTATGCCTCTATGGCAGGAGCAGTTTTTACTCCTGATCTTTATAGTTGTGTTATAAATTTTGTTGGTGTTTCTGATATGAGAGACCTTCTAAAGAATTTTGGATCTAAGTCTAGTAGATTTAATTCATGGGAAGATGAAGGTAGATTAGAGTGGGGTGATGATAAAGGACCTGGTGCTGATCAATATATCCAAGAAATATCTCCAATTCTTCATGTAAAAAATATCACTGCGCCAGTTTTGATAACACATGGGTCTAACGACTACACTGTTCCATTAAAACATGCTCAAAAACTTAAAAGAGAAATGGAGAAAGAAGGAAAAGTAGTTGAGTATTTTGTTGAAGCAAAAGAAGGTCATGGTTTCTTCGGTGAAGCGGCCAATTTGGCTCACTACAATGTTCAAGAGGCATTTCTTGAGAAATACGTTACTAAGAAAAAGTAACTAAAAAGCTGCTATATCAGTTAAATTTTTTCCTAATATGAGGGTATGAATATCAAAAGTACCCTCATAAGTATTCACGGCTTCTAAATTCATACAATGCCTAATAACATGATATTCATCACTAATACCGTTACCTCCTAAAATATCTCTGGCATTTCTTGCGATATCTAAAGCTTTAGAACAACTATTCCTTTTTACTAAAGATATCATTTCAGGTGTATAAGTGCCCTGCTCAATCTCTCTACCAACTTTTAAGGCAGCTAGAAGTCCTATTGCGATCTCTGATTGCATATCAACTAACTTCTTTTGAACTAATTGTTTTGCTGCAAGTGGTTTATTAAATTGAATTCTATCAAGTGAATAATTCAGAGCCGTTTCTAAACAAAATTCAGCAGCACCTAAAGCACCCCATGCAATACCATATCTAGCCATATTTAAACATGAGAATGGTCCTTTAAAACTTTGC
>Ga0213859_10000717_pt1 | contig 15023 bp, 20 predicted proteins | sample PICome_2_FD_160133 | JGI IMG/M metagenome (GOLD analysis project Ga0213859, IMG submission 160133) | Coastal seawater microbial communities near Pivers Island, North Carolina, United States - PICO304 | ecosystem: Environmental > Aquatic > Marine > Coastal | place: USA: North Carolina... | reverse complement strand
CGTATTGACGAAGCCTACACTACTGTGGGCTTCGCCGTCTTTACAAATGCGTTGGATGCAGAAGACAATACCAATATGAAAAATTGGCAACAGCAAATGAAAGCATTCTTTGATTTGCCAGATAACGTAAAAAAGCAGTATCCTTATGAAGGTGATACCAACTTGGGATACAGCATGGTAGGAGACGAAAACGTAGATCCTACAGCACCAAAAGATATCAAAGAATCATTTAACTACAATAATATGCGAATGCCTGAACATTTGTGGCCAACAGAACTTGAAGGTTTCAAAGAGAGTGCATTACAAAGCATAGATATTGCAGATAGACTTACACTGCGTATCTTGGGCAAGTTTGATGAAATACTTGACACAGGCACCACACTTGTAGATGCACATTCAGAACCATTCAATACCACAAGAGTGATTCACTATCCCGCATATGACGGTCCTGTTGAAAACAAACAAATGCGTATTGGTGAACATTCAGACTATGGCACTATTACACTGCTATGGCAAATCAATGACGTTCCTGGACTTGAAGTACAAGACTTAAAGGGTACTTGGCATCCAGTACCATATGCAGAAGATGGCATAGTGATTAATATTGGTGACTTGTTACAGCGTTGGACAAACGATTACTTTGTCAGTACCAAGCACCGTGTAGTAAACAGCCATATTCATCAACAGCGTTACAGCATGCCACACTTTGTTGATCCTACACCAGGCACACAAGTATTCAACTTGCGCAAAGGTGAAGCAGCAAAGTATCCGCCAATTGAATCAAAAGAATATTTGATGTGGCGACTAGCACAAAGCTACTAGGTGCTACACTTTTACACACCCTAGTAAGGTTGACTTCACACGGTCAACCTGCTATATATTATACACAGAGGAGACACAGATGTTGAAATACTTTTTAAAACTATTCACCACAGAAACACTTCCTAACGGTGTACTACACAGAGCCCATACAACCAAGTATGAGGACTTATGTCAATGAGTGATGATGTAAGAGCAGCCGCACAAAAACAAGCAGAAGAAGCAATGGATGGATTTATCCTGTGGAGCAAACGTGCTACACTGTGGAGCGCATTCTTTTTATGTATTGTTGTATTTGCTTGCAACAATGGCGTAGAAACAGGCAAAAGTGCTACAGGATCAGGTTATAATGGAGAACAATATTCTCCTAGCAACTTGAATGTAAAAAAATGAAGTGGCTTATTGTATTCGTTATGTTGGAAGCAGAACCTTTTGCATTAAAGACTCTGCCGTTTGAAACACAAAACGAATGCAAAGCCTATATAAATGATCCTGCTAACAGCAGCAGACTCGCAATAGAAGTTATTGATGTGGCAGGATTCAACGATACAATACTAGATGTGGCTTGTATGCCAGCAAACAAAATAACGAGGGAGATGTTGAATGAAACCAAACAAGAAGTTTGAGTTATCAGTGAAAGATTTAGAACTTATCGAGAATGCACTGCACAACCAAGAGCAAACTCGAGAAGTACAAGAACTTTTAGGACGACTACACAATCAAAAGAATTGGTATCGTCCGAAAGACGCAATCTACGTAGGAGGATAGTGTTGCAAAAAAAGCACAAAGTTGTTATTTTACTTTCATTTTGTGCATTTGCAGCATAATTCAACATAAATAAACGTGCGAAAGGGCAAGCATCGAACTTGCCCTTTGCTTTATGAAACACATAATAAAAAGAAGGAATATATTATGCGCAAGGTATTTACCATTTTAGCAGCAACACTGTTCGCAAGTGCGGCAGTTGCTGAAACAGAAAATCCTGTAGTACCAACACCAGTACTATCAGGTGAAGTATCACTAGACTTTACACAAGATGCAAATGACGACTGGGGCGGAGCAATGGGTCTAGACTTAGGTGTAGACGCAACAGGTTTAGCAACTGTAGATCTTGATTTTAGTGCAACTGACGGCAACGCATTGACACTAGACAACTGGACAGTTGGCACAGACGTAAATGGCATCGGTATTGCAGTAGGTGATGACAATGATGCATTTGTTGGAGCAGAAGGTGAACAAACACTAGCAGCGCCAGCAATGACTGAATCAGTACAAGTGACTGTAGGTGATGCAAGTGTAGCAGTTGGTTTAACTGACTGGACAACAGATGTCACAGACATCAGCAACATCCAAGGTTCATACACACTAGGTGACGTTGCAGGTATTGCAAACATCACAGCAGCAGGTGACTATAACCTAGACAGTGAAAACATTGTATTAGGTGCAGAAATTGGCGGTATCACAGTTGGTGAAGCAGCATTAAGTGGTGCAGTCACATATGACACAGATGCAGAAATGTTTGCATTTGAAGGTGTTGCAAACATTATGGGTCTAACTGCATATGCAAACGGTGACCAAGACGATGCGTTCCAAAACGTAGGCGGTGAATATACATTGAACCTAGGTGGCGCAGAGCTAACCGCAGGTGGTGTATATAACATGGATGCAGAAGAACTAACACCAACCGTAGGTGTAAGCTTCAACTTCTAATCACATTACATAACAAATAAAAAAGGTGTCTTATGGCACCTTTTTTAATGGCTAAATAATGTGGGCATATTATTTAGGAGGGCAGCAATGCAACAAAACGAATATGATGTAGTTCTACTTAAATGTGTTGATGGCGACACTGTAGATGTAGATATTGATTTAGGATTTGGTGTTTGGTTAAAGGACGAAAGAGTCCGTATTATGGGAATTGATACACCAGAATCAAGAACAAGTGACAAAGTTGAAAAACTTTTTGGAACCGCAGCTAAAGAAAGATTAAAAGAGTTGTTAGCAGAAGGTGGCAAATTAATTACCACAGAAAACAAGCACGGCGAAGATATGAAAGGCAAGTTCGGACGTATCTTAGGTGACTTTTATGTAGAGCGTTATGAAGGACAAAAAGAACGTGTCACAGATATTATGATAGAAGAAGGACACTGTGTTGCATACTTTGGCGGTAGCAAAGATGAAATACAAATGAAGCACATGGCCAATAGAGAGAAGTTATTGCGTGAAGGTATCGTGTCAAAAGAAGACTACGACGAAGCAGTTGCAATTATGGAAGGCAAATAAAAGGTTGACAAAAGATAAACTCCTGCTATACTGAATAGGTAATAACAACAGCAGGAGTTTATTATGTCGATGCACTTAGTTGGTCCTTATATGACCACCACAAAGTATAATCGCAAACAGAAGCCAAGCAAGAACAAACGTTTGGCAGCCAAGCAAGCAGAACACGAAGCATGGCTAGAATCGATGGGTGTTGGCAAAAGTAAAGCACAACACACAAATGAAATACCCGACTACAAAACTAGAGAAACAGCCAAGCTCAGCAACAATATTGCAGGACATGGACCACGTAAAGAGTCTATGGTATATTCAGGCGAGCGACAACTGCTTGGCATTGCAACAATGCACAAGTCAAATATGGTACCAGTATTTGCGGACAAGAAAGAAGATGCAAAAGACATCGCCGCAATGCGCAGAAATTAATCAAACATAAGAGGCAGTTATGAAAAAACTATTGGCACTTCTAGCAGTATGGACAATGTGTTCTAGCACTACACAGGCACAAGATGAACTTATTACAGAAGCAAAACATCCAGAGCATTACTGTATGGCTCTAAACATCTATTATGAAGCACGAGGCAGCAACCTTGCAGACAAAGTAGCAGTTAGCGATGTTGTGCTTAATCGTGTAAATGATGGACGTTATCCTAACACAGTATGTGAAGTTGTAAAACAAGGCAAGAAAAAACCAAGCTGGAAAGATCCAAATAAAATGGTAATGGTACGTAATGCTTGTCAGTTTAGTTGGTATTGTGATGGTAAGCCAGACGATCCACAAGATGAAGATCGTTGGTTTGAAGCACAAATGCTTGCTTGGAGTGTAATGGAATATGATAAGTACCGTGGTATAACAGAAGGCGCAACTCATTATCACGCTACATATGTGAGTCCAAAGTGGGCAAAAGACATGCAATTAGTGGGTAGAATAGGTGCGCATATATTCTACCGATGGGAGTAATTAAATACAATACTATGTTTTTAGGAATACTTGTACTAATCACGGCACTTACTATCAGTGCCGTAGCAATATATTACAGCGTTAGCGGATTGGTCGCAATCTTTGCGGCTGCCGCTATACCCATTATTATTATGGGTGGCGCATTGGAAATTGGCAAACTGGTCACAGCAGTGTGGTTGCACTGGTATTGGCATAAAGCTCGTTGGTGGTTAAAAGCCTACTTGAGCATTGCAGTGTTGGTGTTAATGTTTATCACAAGTATGGGTATTTTTGGCTTCCTATCAAAAGCACACATTGAGCAAACCAGTGCTGCCGAAGAAGGCATCGCACAAATTGAGCGCATCGAACAGGAAGTTGTCAGGATTGAAGATCTTATTGCTAGAGCAGAAACTAGGATACAAGATGCTGAAGCTAGTGTAGGTGAGGGCAATGCTGCCACACAAGTACAGATTGACAAAGAACAAGAAAGGATAGACAGTGCTTACATTCGTATTGAGCCTGCTATTGCGGAACAAAATCAGATCATACAAACGCAACTCAAGTCTCTCGAAGACAGAGTAGCAGTATATGAAGAAGAAATTGGGAGTTTAGATCGCGAACTAGAGCGTCTAAAATCAGTAGTAGAAGATTACAGAACAGAAATCAAAAACACTGACGTTGCCAGCATTGAAGCACAAGTAGAGCCATACAACCAGCAGATAGCACAACTTGATGCTGATCTAGAACGTATTAACACACAAGCTAATGAATATGAACAACGTATTAGTGATTTACAGATAGACACAAGTGCTATTGAAAGTTTGAAAACTAGAATTGCCGCAATAGAAGAAAATATTGTGGTAGTGACCAACAAACTACAAAGTCGAGAGCGTGACAAGATAAAAGAAGGACAAGCTGTAATTGGAGTCACCAGTGACGGATTATTTGGTAGTAATACAACTAGAGCATACAATGCTTGGTTAGAAGCACAAAGAGCACGTATAAGCGAGCTACAAGCACAGGAAACAGGCCTACGCACACAAGCACAGTCAACACTAGATGCCGAAAGAGATCGTTTGACTGAGCAGGTAAAAGATTTGCGTGGGCAACAGACAGACAATATACTACAGCGCAAACAAAGTTTATTGGATGCTATGGACACCATTCGCAGTGGCGCAGTAGATGAAGCAAAGACACAGAGAGCGGAGATACAATCAAAGATTGATACAATCTTAAACACAGATATTCCTGCTAATAGGAGCGCAAGGCAAACTGCTCAAGAGCAAATCACTGTCTTGCGTCAAGCAGACGATCCACGTATCAATGCTGCCAGACAAACTATTAAAGATCTAAGAGCAGGTGCAGAATCACAGATTGCTGCCAGCAATGATCTAATACAAAGATTGCGCAACAGCCTAACAGTGGGCAAAGACGCAGATGTTGAAGCCGTTGTAGACGCTCAACAGAAAAAGATTGTAGAATTTAATAATACTATTGACAGATTAACTGAAGACAAGTATACTCTACAAGCTGAATATAGAAAACTAGAAGCAGAAGTAGGACCTATCAAATATCTTGCTGAATTTATATATGGAGAAACTGACCAAGATATATTAGAAGAGGCAGTGCGTTGGGTTATCATAGTGATAATTTTTGTTTTTGACCCACTTGCCGTGCTACTGCTAATAGCCAGCCAGGCAACTTTTGAGATGCGTAGTCGTAGCCCTGATAAGGATGATTTTGCTGACTACGAACGTGCGAGGGCACAGCGTATACTCGAGAACCCAGGTTGGCCACCAGAGGACAACAACAATGATGAAAGCAATGATAATATCAATGATGAACATACACAATCCGGAAGTGAAGACACAGGATCATACGAAGCCGAACCCGCCAGTGATGCCACAACAAGTGAACAATCCAACCTACACAGTGGAGAGGATGAGAGAGATTCTTCCCAGCTTGGAACCCAAAGTGATGGAGGAGACGCTTCCGAAGGATTGGACGAAGTCAGAGTAGAAAGACAAAATTTTGTTGACGAGCTTGAAGAACAAGAGGATTACAAACATGCTAAGAAAGCATGGAAAACAGATAATCCAGAAGAGAACTTGAAAACATACAAAGACAGCTATATAAAAGGTAAGATTGACGAACTGCCATGGCACAAAGAACCTTACATTCAAAACGACGAACAAGATGAGAACAGTCTTTGGAACAAAATAAAACGTAATGAGTGATGTCACATTAATTACACCTCCTGATAGTCTAGTAAATGATGTTTACAGTGTACTACTGGTGTATCCACAAATTGAAGTCAAAAATGCTTTGAGTGAAATACTTGAAAAAGTAGATACTCCGATTAACATCTATCTGTATGAAGAATTAGATGATATACATATCGATTGGCTCATGACAGAAGTTAGAAAAGTTAATACTGTTATTATTGATTTAGATAATTGCACACCAACAGTGAAAAATATTGCAGGTTGGATTGTGTCAAGACCAAACACTTTTTACTTGACAAATGACACCATTACCCCTTATAATTTACTTAATGTCAATCAAATATACGATTTGCATTGGCTAGAATCTTATATCAAAAGAGGATTAAATGAGATTTAATAAAAACAAAAAACAAGATTTTGAAAAGCGTGGACTTTATGTAGAGGTCCAAAATGGAGACTTTGGTAAAGCAATGCGTAAGTTTAAAAAGAAGGTAGCCGAAGATGGACTACTACAAGACCTACGTAAACGTGAATATTATGAATCAAAAGGCACAAAACGCAGGAAAGCTAAAGAAGCCGCAATTCGTAGATACAAAAGACAAAGAGCAAAAGACCAAGCAACATTAGGATATTAATATGCGTCTTGAAGAAGACATCAAACTTGACTATAAAGACGTCCTAATTCGTCCTAAGCGTAGCACACTACAAAGTCGTAGCCAAGTAAAACTAAATCGTAAGTTTGAATTTAGAAACTACAAACCTGATTTTGATATTGGTGACGACCATTACAACGGCATTCCTATTATGGCTGCTAATATGGATGGTGTTGGTACATTTGAAATGGCTGACAAATTAGCAGAAGGTGAAATTTTTACTTGTCTAGTTAAAACTTACTCAGCAGAAGAACTTATTGAATACTTCAGTGGTCCAATTGATCGCACCGAATGTGTAGCCATGAGCATTGGCACAAGTGATCACGATTATTATAAACTGATCAAAGTTAAGTCAGAAGTAGAAAACAAACTGAAATATGTTTGTATGGACATTGCCAATGGCTATAGTGATCACTTTGCACAACACGTTCGCAAAGTACGTGCAGAGTTTCCAGACCTAGTTATTATTGCAGGCAATGTAGTAACAAGAGAAATGACCGAGGAGTTAATCTTAAATGGAGCAGATATTGTTAAAGTGGGCATTGGCCCTGGAAGTGTTTGTACAACACGGATCCAAACTGGTGTTGGTTACCCTCAGCTTTCCGCTGTTATTGAGTGCGCTGATGCTGCTCACGGTCTTGGTGGCCATATCATTGCGGATGGTGGCTGCACTTGTCCTGGCGATGTAGCTAAGGCTTTTGCTGCTGGTGCTGACTTTGTAATGCTAGGTGGTATGCTTGCCGGACACGATGAAGGCGGCGGTGAAGTGATTACAAAAAAGTATATCACAGATGAATTTCAAGATGGTGGAAATATTCGACAGTTCGAAGAAAAACAGTTTGTACAGTTCTACGGTATGAGTAGTGAAAGTGCAAACGACAAGCATTTTGGTGGATTGAAAGATTATCGTTCATCAGAAGGACGCACAGTGCTTGTGCCTTACAGAGGACCTGTGGCTAGAACAGTGCAGGAGATACTAGGAGGTGTGCGTAGCACTTGTACCTATACAGGTGCAATGAAACTCAAGCAACTCAGCAAGTGTGCAACATTTATTCGTTGTACACAAACACACAATTCGGTGTATGAATCATCGACAATTGGTAAATAAACATGGACGCCTTAATGGGTCCAACATATCTTGCTTAATAAAGGAGAAATGAAATGACAAGATTAACAACTCTAGACTTACCTACTTTTGCCCGTGCCACAATTGGCTTTGATAGAATGTTTGAAGACCTCAACAGAGAGTTCGCAAATACAAAATCAACAGGTTATCCACCATACAATGTAGTCCAAGAAAACGACGATGAGTATACAATCTCATTGGCTATTGCTGGCTTCTCAATGGCGGATTTGGACATTACACTAGAAAAGAATGTCCTTACAATCGAAGGCACATCACCTGAAGTTCCAGAAGGTAAAAACTATCTTCACAAAGGTATTGGCAACAGAAACTTCCGTAGACAGTTTACATTAGCCGAACACATTGAAGTTGAAGATGCTGAACTAGAAAACGGTATGCTACATATCAACCTAGTTCGTAATGTGCCTGAAGCACAAAAGCCAAAAAAAATCAATATCCGCGAAGTTGGAATGATTGAAGGCTAAAAGTCTAGGGGGGAGTAATATCCCCCCATTTTAAGGAATGAATATGACCACAGAAGTAGTAATTGACGAAAAAATCAAAATAGAAATCAAAGAACCCAGTTTGTACCATGTCGTGTTTTTAAATGATGATAAAACACCTATGGACTTTGTGGTTGCTCTCATAGTCGAAATATTTAAACACAGTGAAGATACAGCTCGTGACATTACAATGAGAATTCACGAAGAAGGCTCAGGCGTGGTAGGAACATATACATACGAAGTAGCAGAACAAAAAGCATTGGAAGCACAAAGCGTATGTAAAGAAAATAACTTTCCATTGCGTATTAGAGTTGAAGAGGATACATGAGCAAACTTAAAGAGCTTACTTGGGAAAATCACCAAAAAGCGGAACGCACAGAACATGCCCGCAAATTGTTGAAGGGCATGTCTCCAGAAGAATACCATAGATATATTTACAATCAGTATGTGCAATATGCAGTGCTAGAAAGTCGTGCAAAAGAACTACGTGTTCTAATCGGCATTGAAGATATCTGTCGTGCCGAAGCAATAAAACAAGATATGATTGAATTAGAAACCGAATACAACATTGAACGCACCGGCGATCTATTGTGTCCTGTTGTTGCAGAATACGCTGATCACATAATGCGTTTAGAGTATGATGAAGATGTTTTAGCGCACATTTATGTAAGGCATTTTGGTGACATGTATGGCGGGCAAATGATTAAAAAGCGCAACCCTGGTAGTGGTAAAATGTACGAATTCAACGAAGTTGAAACACTTAAAACCATTGTGAGAGCAAAGTTGAAAGATTCAATGGCAGACGAGGCAAACACATGTTTTGAATTTGCAATGCAACTATTTGAGGAGTTAGACGCATGAGTATGATTTGGGAGAAATTGATTGAGTGTCAAGATAAGATTATCGAAACATTTGATAGCAACGCAACAGAAATTGAAGAGCCAGGATTATCGGCTTTTAATCAACCAGATAACGGATGGATTAATAGGGTATGGAGCAATGATAGCATTAGGCGTGCTCATATTGATGTTGTAGATGCAAGAGACAGCAAAGGTCTTTGGATGATGCATGTTTGTATTTTTCCACAATTACATAACGATGCACCTATTTACGGTTTTGATGTAATTGCAGGTAAAAATAAAATGACTGGTGCGTTCCACGACTTTAGTCGCAGTAGTGATCCTGAGCACCCAATGATACAAGGATATTATGAAAGCGTAGAACATTTTGTTCCTGAAAAGCAGCGTGAGCTTCCAGAGTGGGCTACTAACATTTTCACAGGCAAAATGCTTGCCGCAGGTAATGTTAAATCTGAAGAAGAAGCAACAGAAATTATTCGTATTGCATTGGATAATCTTTACACATACATTGATGAAGTGAAAGAATTCAATCATAATGCCGACGAAGCAGCAGTGGCAGAAGCACAGGATTATTACTGCCATAATCAGCAACAAAATCCGCACACACCAGCAGTGATGAAATCACTAGGACTGCCTGAAGAAGATGTAGATATTTTCTGTAGAGATATGTTGTTTCCTAAACTTGCATAAATAATAATATGCGTTATAATGAATTAATTACAGAAGCAATGATTGGACAAGCAAATATGGCCAGCCAGCCTGGTTATATCGATGCTGTGAATGGATTGCTACAAAAAGGTGCCCCTTTGCAAATGGGAACTGGAGGTGCTCATACATTCCAACCAAATCCCGGACAGAAAATTAATAGTATGTCTGGTGCTATTAGTGGCAAAGGACAAGATCAAAACGGTAAAGATGTTGATCAGATTCAAGTAAAATTTATTTACAAGTCTCCAGAAATCAAACAAATGGCAAAAGGCACACCTGCAGATCAACGCATATTTAATGCAGGCGAAGTTGCTGAAGGCATACACGCAGTAGCAGCATTTGTTAGATTAATTACTAGACCAAGTAAGCAAATTAAACTAGAAAATTTGTTTCCTATTGTAGATCGTTTAGAAAATGGCCAAACACTCACTCTGAAAGCAAAAGAAGTAGATAGCAACATTGCTGATGAATTCAGCGTGACGGTAGCGCTCAAACCACAGCAGTTTGAAGCATTCAAAGATTTAAAAACAATTTCAAGCTATAAAAAAATTGCAAACATAGCAGCTAATATAATTGATGATGCTAATCAAGAATCTGGCAAGTTTGCAGACATGTATGAAAAGAATGGTAAGTTTGATAGAGTAAGTGTTATTGGTGATGGTGTAAGTGGCGAAACTGAAACAAAAACTGATATTAACTTTGAAAATGAAACAGAACGCAAATACAAAGGCTACAGTATCAAGGCAGGTTCAACAGGACAAATACACCAAGTAGGTGGAGGCAAAGTGACACTACCTGCTGAAGAAAGATTTGATATTATTGCAAACGAATTGTTTGGAGTTCATGGCAGAGCACCACTTATCAATATCAGTGGAGCAAAAGATAAATTTGTTGAGCTTTGGAACAGTGGTAAAGCATTTGAAGCATATAGACATGCATACGAAGCAGCAGTTGATGCGTTCAACCAAGAATTACAAAGCGATAGCGAAGAAAATCAGTTTATAAAAAATTTAATTATTGCTTTGAAATATTGGATGCGTAGAGATGAAGAAGGTGTTGTTCTAAAACAATTCACAGGCACCAAATCAGGCACTTATATATTAGATGCAGAAAAATTAGATGATATGCAAGATGCTGGATTGAATTTAGTTGCACAAATGGCAAAAACACAAGAACCAATGATTAACATTGGCGACCCAAAAACCAAAAAAGTTCTTATACAGTTTAGAGCCAAAGGTGAAGCAAAGCCAAACAATAACTTCTATTTTAGAAATATTGTAAACAAAGGCAAATTGTTTGTAGAACTTACAAATATTGGTTAGCATTAAAATATAAATAGCAGTATGCGATACATACTCTTACTACTTTTCCTACCAACACTAGCCTCAGCGGATCTAGTCCATCAGTTCAACAATCCCAGTTTTTCAGGCAATGGATACAGTGCTCATGTGCTCAGCATAGAGCAACTACAGTTCAACAGACAAAAAGACATTGATGATGAAATCCAAGCAGAACTAGATCGTATTGAAAGAGAGTTAGAAAACTCAACACTGAACAAGTTCCTTAAGAATATAGAATCACGCATTTACGCAACCATATCAAAACAAATGGTTGATAGTATGTTTGCAGAGTGTGGTGGCGAAACAGGAGTCACTTGTACCAATAGCGGATCAACTGAACTGGAAGGCAACACTATTGCTTGGGTCAAAGATGAAACAACAGGCAGTATTACATTAACCATTACAGACGCAGATGGCAGCGTGACCGAAATAACAATACCAGGACCGGGGGAGTTCAACTTCTAATGTGGAAAATCATACCTTTAGTTTTATTGTTGAGTGCTTGTAGTAGTTTTAGAACATTACCAGATAACTTACAAAGCAAACCCACAGTGCAAGAAAATCCAATGGTGAGTGAGTTGCACGATATTCCTGCATTGGATGCGCCTACAATGACCATAGGCTTGTACAGTTTTACAGACAAGACAGGACAGCGTAAGCCTGCAGATAACATGGCAAGTTTGAGTAGTGCAGTGACTCAAGGTGCAGAGGTTTGGGTCATTGATGCATTACTAGAAGCAGGCAACGGCACATGGTTTGAAGTAGTAGAACGAGTAGGCATGGACAATGTTATCAAAGAACGCCAACTTATTCGCAGCACAAGAGAAAACTACGAGCAGAAGGCAACACCACTACAACCTATGAAGTTTGCAGGATTGATACTGGAAGGCGGTATCATTGGCTATGATAGTAATAGCACAACAGGTGGTACAGGTGCAAGATACTTTGGCATAGGTGCAACCACACAATACAGAGTTGATACAGTCACAGTGGCTATGCGTGTGGTAAGTGTAGGCACAGGCAGGGTATTGATGAGTGTGGCAGCAGAAAAGTCGATTGCAAGTTATGGTGCAGGGCAGGATGTATTCAAGTTTCTTGATATGAGCACCAAGGCACTGGAAATAGAAAATGGCTACACAATCAATGAAGGCACCAATCGTGCAGTGAGAGCAGCAATCGAAGCAGCAATAATCGAAATATGCTACGAAGGTGTACGCAAAGGCTTGTGGAACTTCAAAGAATAACGTCAAATTTTCTATAAAATTGTCAAAATTTTGACGGTTTTTTGTGGTTTTTTTCGATTTTGATCTACTAAATACATGGACCGAGGGCAAAACGGTCAAAGGAGGGCGCCATGAAACCAGTAATGGCAATACTACTAATGTTGTGGGCAACCGCAGCATCAGCAAATGAAATATACATCACACAAATAGGCGATAGTTTAGACTTAGACATCGTACAAGACGGGTCTGGCAACAAGATCGGTAATAGTACAACTGACGCAGAGTTTGAAGGTGATACTATGACTTTTAGTATTACACAAACAGGCGACAACAACATTATCAATGCAATCATCAATGGTGATACTTACACAGGATTATGGGACTTCACAGGCGATGGCAACGAAGTGACTCTAAACTGTGACAGCGCAGCAGCAAGCAACTGTCAAACAGTGACGCTGGATGTAGATGTTGTAGGCAGCACCAACAAGTTCTATTTTGACTTGGCAGGCACAGCAGATGCCAGTGGTGCAGATATCAGTTTTGATGTAGACGGTGACGGCAATATTGTGGATCTTGATGTTGATGGTACAAATGCAACCATTGACATTGTGTTAAACAAAAATGGCTCAAACGCAAGTACAACAGTCACAGACAGTTTGATGACTTATACAACAAGCACAGGTTCAGGCAGCATTGTAATGGTAGATGTTGACGGTGACGGAAGCACAGGACACACCATTGATTTAACATCAAACGGTGGTGCTAATGTGTTTGAAATACAACAAAGCGGTGTAAATGACAACACAATCAGTGGCACATTTACAGGTGATTATCAGGATGTGAATATTTCACAGAGTGACTGATGCTGAAATGGATACTGCCGCTACTGTTAATCGCTGGTACAGCACACAGTAGCATTGGTACTATTACTGATGCTACAGGTCCTGGTACTATCAAAAGAGAAGCTGACAAGTTCGCAGGCGAAGTGGGTACTGGACTTGAAATGGCTGACACTATCAATACCAACAATGGCGCTTGGCAACTGGAGTTCATAGACGAAACAAGAGTTGATGTGACTGAACACAGCCGCATGGTTATTGATGAGTTTATATATGATCCTAATGCTGGCACAGGTGCTCTTGGTATGCGAGCAACATTGGGCGCAGTGCGTTATGCAAGTGGGCAAATAGCAAAGAACAGCAGACAAAGAGTGAATATAAGAACACCAAGTGCTACAATCAATGTGCGAGGCACAGACTTTATGATGATTGTAGACGAGATCGGCGGTTCAATGGTGACTCTACTGCCAAGTTGTGATGTGTCTGGTGCTTGTGTAGTAGGAGAAATATCAGTTGAGTCAGATGCTGGTGTTGTGATAATGAATCAAGCATTTCAAACCACAGTGGTAGCCAGCAGAATGACACCACCTAAACCTCCTGTGATATTAGACTTACCAGAGAATATGTTGCGCAGTATGTTGATAGTGCGCAAAAAGCCTGTGTACGATGAAGAACTTGAAAGACAGTATCCAGTGACCAACTTGTTGGACATAGACTTCCTAAAGTTTGATGAGTTAGATAGAGATCCACTGGTAGAAGGTATCAAGAATATTTGGGTCACAGATTTAGACAATGCTTCGTATTTAGACGAACAATGGGTAGACGAAATGGCCAGACAAATGGCTGAAATATTAGCCAAATGGATTGACGAACTTGGTGTGCAAAATGTAGAACTATTCGCAACCAAGTTTAGAGGACTTGATCCAGAAACAAATATATTTTATAATGAAACACCTACCAGTTTTATTGTGAGTAGAAAGCAAGGTGATGACCATTTCTTTAGATTTACCTTGAGTCAAGAAAACAGTTATAGTATAGATATGATACAGGAGGGGTTCAGTGCATACGGTTATCGTGTTGGCGTTGGCGGTGCTAACAGCATCTATGTCGAGCAAAAGTAATGCCAATGAGATTTATATAAGCCAATCTGGTGATAATCTCACTCTGGAAGTACAACAGCGCAGTGCTGACAACTATGTGAGTTTGAACAGCACAGGTGGCGCCAACAATATTACTATTCGCCAAGGTATGCACGACGATGGAACTATTGACTTGGATGAAACTGGGGGACACGAAGCATACTGGACTGTGACTGGAGGTAGCAACACTGTATCAAGTTATCAAACAGATACAAATAGAGGCGGAGGTGGCGGATCACCTCATCACCTAGCAAATATAGTAAATGGTGACAACAATCTAGTTGAACATATACAAATGGGCAAAGCAGGACACGACGGTTTTGTAGAAATACAAGGCGACGACAACACTGTAGATTTATATCAAAGAGGCAACG
>Ga0213859_10000716_pt1 | contig 15027 bp, 18 predicted proteins | sample PICome_2_FD_160133 | JGI IMG/M metagenome (GOLD analysis project Ga0213859, IMG submission 160133) | Coastal seawater microbial communities near Pivers Island, North Carolina, United States - PICO304 | ecosystem: Environmental > Aquatic > Marine > Coastal | place: USA: North Carolina... | reverse complement strand
TAACTTCCCCTGTTACACTAATACCAGTTGCAGATGTTTCTAACCTAACATTATTATCATGATATAATGCTACTTTACCGTTATTATATGTTCGTGCATAGTATTCACCGGAACCGTTCTCTAAGCGAATATTAGCACCTTGTAATACTAGATCGCCACTACCACCTTCAGAAATAAATGAGTTAGTACCATTGCTGTATATTTCGAGATCTTCATTAGTACCAAATATTAGTTTTTCATTATTATTGTACTGTACTGTTTTGACAAAAGCTGAATCAACTGTAGTATCTGTAAATGTTCCTGCTGGTAATCTTGCTGAGTCAAATACACCAGTGGTAATATCAGCTGCAGCTAATGATGGCAATCTTGCAGAGTCGATAGTACCCGTCAATTGTCCAGCTGGTAGAGAAGTAAGACCAGATCCATTACCAGACACGTTAGTAAACGTGGCAGAGTCAGCATTTATCGTACCGGCAACAGTAACAGCATCTGAATGAATATTGCTATACCGCTTAGAGGATGTACCTAACGTATATGTGCCATCTAAGGCCGGAGCGATGTTAGAGTAATGTTCATCATCTTCAAATCGTGATAAATAATGTACTCCACCATAACCGTTATTTCCTGCCTGATAATTTACTGCAAATATAGTGTGTATCCGGCAATAGTTACTGCTTGTATTTTGATAATCGTCTAGCGTAATTCTGATTTTGGTAACGCCATTGTTATTGTTATTAGCTACCTTTCTAGCAACAATATGACTTGACTGATTCGTTAAATCGCACTCGGTCTGATATGCGCCATTTCTGAATGTTTCAATTTTGACTGATTTTGCTCGCCAGTTTGTAGCACCAAATACGATACCTACCCAACAGGAATAATTAAGCTGGTGCGGTAGCTCAAGCAAAATAACATTTGGATCACCATTCGCGTTTTGATAAATTGTTCTGTGTGAAGAGTATCCATCAAAAGGTTGACTACCAAGCGTAGTTAAAGCAGTAGAGCCTTGATGAGACGTAACAATATTTGTAAGGGTTTCTGTACCCCACTTGTTAAATCCTGCAAGATCATTAATTAGGCGAACGTCAGTCTGTTCTCCAGATTCAGCGGCAGGGTTAGCAAAGAATCTTTCGAGGACTGTCCAACTTGCACTCGTTGTTGCTTGAGTACCAGTTAGATCGCCGGTCATCGTACCGCCAGATCTAGGCAATGCGTTATCGGCTGTCGTTCCCTGCGCTGATGTGGCGAAAGCTGAAGCATGGCTACCGTCTAGCGTATCGGCATCTAATCCGTTACCAGATCCTTCATCAGCAATTGTAAGTACTCTATTACCACCACTGGTAATATTACCAGATACGGTAGCAGAACTTGCTGCTACATCACCTGATACATTTAGTTTTCGATTTAGATCAAACTCAACACTCGCATGATCGTATGTCAGTGATGGAGTATTTGCAATACTTGATCCACCCCATGTAATACCACCGCCATTCAGTGCAGAACTATCAGCTGCACTGTCTGCGATAACAATATTCTTATCATTGATGCTTACAGTTGTAGAGTTGATTGTAGTCTGAGTTCCTTCAACTTGAAGATTACCAAGAATCTTAACAGTTCCAGTTGCATCACCGATTGCTGCCGGATCAATGATAAACTCTGCTGGGCCTCTTACCTGATTAAAGGTTGGATTTGCAGATGAGTCAAGTGGTTGAAAGTGAGCTTTTACTTCTGCAGCTGATGGACCAGTATATGTGAACGCACCAGTTCCACTGTTATATGAAAAACTGCCATCACCGCCTGCATCGGTTGCAGAAAACATTCCACGCACATTAGCCGAGTCAATATTGATTTCACCTGATGCAATGCTCACACCCTTATTTGCAGTAATATGTGCTCTGACCTCAGATGCAGATGGACCAGTATACGCGAATACGCCAGTTGAAGGATTATACGTAAATGATCCATCACCGCCAGCATCAGTAGCTGACAACGCTGCTCGTGATATTCTTACGAGATCAGCAGAGTCTTGAATATGTGTTGTAAAAGAGTTACCATCTGCTGTGTTAATCGTAAAGATACCAGTGCTTGAATCAAAGGATGTCGACGATACACCAGCAACAGCGATAGTACCGATTGAGTCTATAAAACCAGATGTATTGACTGTTAGAACAGGTATCGCGGTTGCAGATCCATAGGTAGCAGAGTCAACAGTTGCAGCTCGGGTCAGATTCGTAAATGTAGCAGAGTCAGCGCCAATCGATCCAACAACTTGTAAATTATGTGAAGGAACTTGTGTGCCAATACCAACATTACCGCTAGCTTGTATTGTCATGCGAGGTTGAGAACTTGTTGTCCCTACACTTGTCTGCAATGTAAGCTTACTACCATCAGAATCTACTATTCCAACAAGAGCTGCGTTTTGTCTATAAGAAGCACCATCATATCGATACCACTCAAATCCACCTAGAGTATCACCATCCTGAGCAGAATCAGGAGCTACAGCTGTACCCCTGGTCTTTCTAAATCTTACACCACCTCCATCGTTATTATCATTGTGTTGCGTGATTTGCACATCTGCAGTGTATGGAGCATGACCGACAAGATCAATTGATCTCTCTGGTGTAACAGTTCCAACACCCAGTCGATCATTTGTAGTATCAACGATAAACGATCTATTATTCGAACCATTGACAAGAAGATTACCAGAAACTGCGAGAGAATCAAATCGATTTATTAATGCACTAAACGATCCGCCGTCGGCAGTTGTAATAGTTGCTTGAGCAGTACTAGAATCCCATGAGAATCCTGTGACACCAGCGACAAGAACAGTTCCTGCGGAATCAACTTGCCCACGCGAATTGATTGTAAGAACTGGTACACGAGTTGAAGATCCATATACTGCAGAGTCAACACCCGTATTCGTGATACTCAGAGTATTTGTAGAACTATTGTATGAAAGACCTGCACCACCAAGTGATGCCTCGTCAAGAGCTGTGTTGAAATCAGAGTCAAAGTTTGCTTTCGAATAAGTTGCTTCGACGTCGATCGAGAATCGACCTGTAGAACTATCATAGGTGATATCACCACCACTACTGAAGAAACTTCTAATCTGACTTTGAGATCCAGTAAGGTCAAAACCAACCGGTGCACCGAGTTGATCTTCAACAGAGAAAGTACCTGACTGATCCTTGATTGCAAGATCGCCAAGGTTCAGAGTACTACCGCTTAGATATAAATCTCTCCATTTTGCTGCAGCGGATCCGAGGTCATGCGTACTATCAGCTGATGGGATAAGACTACTAGCTATCGTAGTGAAAACAGGTGCAGATCTATTTACGAATTTTTGTGCGGATGAGTCAAACTGAATGAAGTCGTTATTCGATGCGCCTGATATTGTTACATCATTAAGACCATCAAATGTAGATCCTGCTCCGATGACAGATCGAATTGGAGTGCCAACAGTGATAGTTTTGACAATGGTCGTTCTATCTGTAGAGGTAACCTGAACAGAGCCAATCGTTCTTCCGGATAAGGTAATCTTTGACATGATCTACCTCACTTTGTCACAGAAGGACTGACTTGGATTCTACCTTCTAAAATCCTTTCTACAATCGTATTTGCCGCTGAATCTGCATATGAGATCTCTACGTCGTATACGTATCGACCTGCTTTCAATGCATCAGTTTGAGTGTTAGTTAAACTCAGAGTAATAACACCATCTGTTGCGGGACTTGCAACGAGTGTAGTAAAGGTTGTCGTATCAGAGTCACTACTATTGTAGTTCTTCTTCATCTTAGCTGCGACTGAGTGATTAGTTAGATCTTTCTTTGCACCTTGGATGTCGACACACTCTAGTTGTATAGCGACGTCTGCACCCTGATCTATGGTGAATTCTTCGTAAGTGGCCATGAAATACCTCGGTGATTTCTTTGTCGGACTTTCGCCCCTGCCTTGGATAAATAGACAATATAGTTTATTTATAATACTTTGTTTTAGAACGGAGAAATTTATGGCAAGATATATTGTCACATCAAAAGTCACTGGTGATCCAACAACAAATCCTAAATTAAGTACCTTTAGTAATAATCAAGCAACTACTATACTAGAAGAATATACCGCTGCTGGAAAGCTAGAGGTATTATCTGATACGATCAGTGGTAATGAAAGAACGATCTCACTAGCATTTAAGAATAAAACTACTTGCACTGAAGTAAGATCGAAGCTAAAAGCACTCGGCAATTTTCGTAGAACTGATGTTAACTGGGAGATTCTCAGTGAAGGATTTGAAAGTTAATGGAATACTATAAGACTCGCCTTCCTTACAATCAGGAAGAGTTGCAGAATCTATTTGACGAGATAGATGATCAACTAGAGTATATTTACTATGGTAGGAGTAAGAAATCTGGTTTGTTCCAGGGTATTATTCCTGAGTGCGAGATAACTAGAAATATCATGGACGATATCGAAGGGTCATTGCATTGCTCATTTATAAAGGTAAATCCTGGATGTGATCTAAAAGCACACACGGATACAAGAGGAGTTGGAATTAACTATCCTGTCCGTGTACCCGAGGGAAGCTACAACATACAATATGATGCTGAATCTGAAGGAACACGAATCCGTCAAGCATATATGGGAAGAAGCAAGGAGTCAACTGCACAACTTTTTCTCAAAGCAAAAGAGATCTCAAGGTTTTATCTTGATCAACCAACCGTGTTAAATACACATGTTCCTCATGGAGTCACGGGTGGTGATACACAACGAGTCGTATTGAGTGTTTCAATGAAGCCCGAGTACGATGAGTTTAATGATGTAGTTGATAGGTTACAGGCAAATGGATTCTAAAACACAACAACTAATCGTATTTTATTCAGTACAAGTGTTAGCACTCTTTGCACTCGTATCTTTGCAACCAAACTTTATTCTTCTGTTCTTTGGTTGGATCACATTCTGTGGTCTTGCGTCTGCAGTCATTATGCATCGGGGTCTAACACATCGAACATTTAAAGTAAGTCCGTGGATGACGATACTATCATGCCTTGCGGTACAGGGTTCTCCTTTATGGTGGATTGCAATTCATCGCAGGCATCATGATCACACTGATGGGGACCTCGATGTACATTCACCTAATCACGGAATATTCCATAGCTATATCGGATGGCTACACAAGGACGTAAAGATTAATCCACGATATATCAAAGACTATTTAAGAGATTCGACCACTAAAAAAATTGACAAATATTATGTACATATCGTCGCGTTTATGTTATTATTGTGTTTAGTGTTCCCATCTCTTATTTGGTTCTGGCTAGTTCCTGCAGCCTGGAGTTTTCATCAGGAAGCGATAGTTAACCTATTCTGTCACTATAAAAAGATTCGTAACATCGAGTGGCTAGGACTTCTTACATGGGGTCAAGCAATCCATAAAAATCATCATGACAAGCAAAACACGTTTCTATTTGGTAAGAATGATCCATGCAAAATTTTTACGTGGTTAATAAACTAGAACTCCCACTATGGCAAAAAGAGTTTGACGACTTCATTCAGTATCAGCAAGAGAGTGGCCACCGACTTGCGAAGAATTATCAATACGATTACTTGCAGGGGTCTGATGAGTTAACGATCCTTATAGATGACAACGATCGTATCGCCGGTCTTGCCTGCATGCTAAAATGGAATGATGTTGCAACCAGAGTAATGTATCGCTGGGCAAGAGATCGAAGAATTGAAAGAACTGATCACGTGTATGGAGATCTATCAAAAGCTATATTATCACATCAGCTTCCACTTGTACACACTCCTTATGCATTTATTGGTCTAGATGGTAATCGTAAAAGGATAAACAAGAAGTGGGCGGATGCTGCAGGTTGGCAGGTAACAGAGGGAAGAGTACTACCTAAACATCATCAGCATATAGCTTATATCAAACTCGAGGAGACAGATGAACCATTCGCCTGTGAAAGAGCTCGGCCTTAGATTAACTAATCCACCACCAGCAATCAACTGGAAACGATTTAGATATGAATCTTATGCCTGGGACATTATACGATATCCTACCGACTATCCTACTCTCAATGTAAAAAGATATAGACAACATGTTGGTATAAGTATTCCAGAGCATAAGGATACAATTGAGTATTGTTCATATAACTGGAAGATTTTAGGTGATGAACCAATCGTAATTGATGGCAAAGAATATCACTATGAGTCTGCTTTAGTAGATGTATCACGGCCGCACTCAGTACCGGCGTCAGGTAAGACAAGAGAGATATTTCGAATATCCTCGGTATCAAAATCCTATGAAGAGATGCTAGAGCAGCTAAGTCATTTTAAATACGGAGAGGAAGTAACATACGAAGAGATGCTTGAGGCGATGGCATGATTATCGAATTGTTAGAAACCGATCAAGAGATTGATTTAGAATATCTGAGACTTGAATATAAGCATGCACCTAAGGTAGTAAAAAATAATCGTGCGGGTGTTAATCTCAAAGCAGTTAAGGGTGTTGATCCGCTCGAGGCAATGTATGACATCAATGTAGGTGAATATGAGTGGCTCATTAGCGGTTACACTAAGGAACTAATAGAGTCACTCGGAGAGTTTACTAGATGTAGATATCTCTCTATTGGACCACAGTTTTGTATGAAGATTCACTCAGATTACAAAGAGAGATACCATATTCCTATACACACAAATGAGTATTGTGGGTTTTTTGATAAACATCTGAACACGTATAAGATGGAAGTGGGTAAGCTATATCGCCTCAACGCTACACACCCACACTCGGCATTCAATATCGATAGGAATGAATGGAGAACTCATCTCATCCTAGAGAAAGCTTGAGTAGTGTTTCCATTTATCTGGACGATTAATCATGTGAGTAAAGTGCACGAATTTAATATCCTCATGAAAGTCACCCATGAAGATATAACCATTACCTGATACTTGCTGATATTTTTCTGTGATCTCGTACTGCCACCGCTTATATTGTTTAGCCGTCATCCCAGTGCTTTCTTGTGCTACCCATCGGGTGAACCATGCGTTCGGTAATAGTTTGAGTTTTAGTTTTTGTTTGACGTGATCCTCGACAAAGTATTGTTCACCATTAACAGGGCCAGTGGTTATGCCGTTATTAATGTAATATCTTTGCCACTTCTCAGTATTAGACATGAACTCGTCGTAGATGTATCGACAGTCTTGAGGATAGTATTTGAAAAACCCACCGTTGATTTTGTACTTGTCTTGATTAGTATCTCTCCACCATCCAGGCATCGCGACAAACTCACCACGCTCGATCGGGTACTCAAATATCTTTTTATAATCATTGATCAGAAGAACGTCGATGTCCATGACACAAACTGGTTCATCAATGTCAAGTGACATACCATACATCTTATTCCATTGAAGAACGACATCGTCACGTATTGGTTCACGAATCCAAATAAACTCGTACTCAGGTAATTTAGACTCTAGGTAGGTCTCATACTCTGGGCCGTATCGATTACCAATTCTAACTGCTATAATCTTCATTGTATTTTGATCCAAGGGAATGTCAACTTTCTGTTATGACGTTCTAAAATAATTTCTGGACTATTTTTTCTATCCCTTGGTGTTCTTCCTATGTGGACATCATTATTATTTTTATTATAAAAAATTTCATATTCGGTTACATTACGATTACATCCACTAGCATTAAAAAGGGAAACATCTTGTCCATAATATCCTGCGTATGTTTCATCGTAACCTCCTATCTCTAAAAAGTATTTTTTAGTAACACAGATTTGGTTATGATTATGTAGTCCGTATCTTCTTCCTGCATGATCTGTTTTTTTCTTCCATGCATTTCTTTTTCTCCACTCTACATCTTGAAAATTATAAAGATTTCTTTTATCATGGTCACTAAAATCCATATCTTTATCTTTAAGTAGGTAATCTACATCATGTAAACAAACCCATTCTGTTTCGCATTGATGAACTATTAAGTTCCTACATCCTTCACTGTTAAATCCAATATCTTCTGTGACACGATATAAAGACCAATTAGCAGGTACATCATTTTTCTCTAATGGTCTTTTAGGAGAACCATCATCAACAACTATAAATTTATAATCGTCCCAAGATTTATAGTGATCAACAAGAGCTTTAAACGCCTCATAGTTATCATAATACGTTGTTCCTATTGTGATATTATTCATAGTAAAATACAAAAGAGTCCGGATCGATAAGATAAACTATTCCATCTTCTACCATAAAGTTTCTAATTTGAGCATCTCTATGATAAAACTTAGGGTTATTATTTTTATTAAAAATAAATATATTATTCAATATGTCTATCATTTGAGAATAATATTTTTCTTTAATACACGACTCAAGTATTTGACCTTCTAATTTTCTCATATATAGCGTTTTATCTTGTAAACCATATATTTCAATAATCCTAGGTTCAAATTCATGAATCTTTTGATATGTTTTGAACCAATTATCAGGGAAGTTCCAAGTAACTCTTTTTAAATACATGTCATCTTTTATAGAATGATACGTGTTACTTGCCTTGTGGTGTACTTCCTTAGACTGGGTCATATGTTCCAAATGCCCACATTTTTTCATGACACCAGAAACATTCTTCACAAGGTCTAGTAAAATAGTCTGTTTCCTTTTCAAATCCAATACATGAACGAGTTAAAGGAAATAGATCATCTAATAAATCATATTGCTCGTACAGCTCTGCTACAAACCTTTTATCTACATTTATGAACGGCGTATAATGAAGATTTCCACTTTTTTTCCAATCGAATTCATCGTATACTAAGTTTCGTCTTGGCTCTGCAACATCGATGAAACCGAGTTTCTCCTGAACTTCAATAGGAGGATTTGCAGTAATACCATGCATTGATAACTTAATATCATATTTCTTTCTAAGTTCATGTTTATGAGGTTTAGCTGCAACAGCTTTTGCGTGCCCTTGTATGGTCGGCAGTGTTTCCTTATTAGGATGAGCATTCCAATCCTTCTCTGCACGATATAACCATATAGGATCTAGACTATTAAATTTATATTGCTCATGAACTATATCTACATGCGGAAACCTTTTCTGCATAAAGTCAACTATTTCAGCTGCATACTCACCAACCCACGGATCTTTGTGCTTATCAATTCCAGTATGACACACAATCTTCCAGTCTGGCTTCTCTATACACGTAAGATACAGTAACATTGCAGAGTCTGTTCCACCAGATAGTGCAAGAAAGACTCTATCAAATTCTGACGCATCAAACTCAAAGAAGTTAATTGTCTTATTCTGAGCTGTAAGTTTCATTATTCTCTAGCAATGATATTACTATCCTTAGCTCTCCATTTTGGTAATTTAAGATCTGCTACACATGTACAAGATTGACTTTCTTTGGCAGTGCATTTCTTTGGTTCATCAAATAATTTAAAGTCATCGCCCAACTTACCTATTACATCATGTCGACATCCACCGACTCCACGTCTTATTTTTCCTTGTTTGATTACAGCTGAAATATATCCAGCGGTACACATCCAATCATTTAAATTATGATATAGTTGTAAAGGCTTCAATCTCTCTGTAGCATCAAACCAGTGTTCTTCTCCGTCAACTGTCTTAACTAAACATCGCTCAATGTCGTGATATCTCTTATTTGAGTTTATCATGTAGTCTAACTGTTCTTGAGTATATCCAGTTTTTCCATCTCCATACTTATGGTACATCTGATTTTCAATTGTATTAATCTTAGAGTTTACGTTGAATCCATCCTCTATAAACATATTCAACAACTCTAACTGATCCTCAAATAAATCAATATCCATTACTTGGTTAATAGTAATAGTTATTCCAGCGCTTCTTATAAAATCAGCTGTTTCATGAAAGCGTTTTATCTGTTTATCAGTATGCACGTATTCTTGATGTAATGAAGCAGCAATAGCCCTAACTTTATATCCACTAGTTTTCTCTACAAATTTTTCCCACCATTTTATGCTCTGAGATATATTACTTGTCATATTAAACGTCATTATAAAATCATCTTGACGCCGTAATACCCTCTCTTGCATGTCTAAAAAATTAGGATGAAATGTTGCCTCGCCTCCTGACCAGCCCCAGTTTATTTTATCAATTCCTCTATCGTAAAATTGGTTACAAAGATCATCAATTGTTTTATATGATTTTTGTGCGTCATCAAAATCTTTAATTTTAGTATGTGATGACGGCCAGCAGTAAGAGCACTCATAGTTACAATACTTATTCGGTTGCCAATACACAAGAGCTCTTTTTAGATCGCTGTATGCTCGATCTCCGATATAAGCTATATTATTAGATGATAGCTTAGTCATCTGCCTATTACCAAAAATCGGGTCATGCCGTTATCAAGCACCTTGCTCCCAGAGTAGTACACATCTGCTAACATTGCTTGATCAGCTAATTCATCTGCAGAGGAGACACAATTGATATGATCCTCATATTGATCGTCGTCTGTTGACTGAAGAACATAAAGTACGTCGTTGAGGTGTGAATTTATTTCTCTGAACTTCCACATAGGAAACATGTGCTCACAAGACGTGTTAATTATAGTGTCATGCTTATGATACTTAGGAAGCGATTGTGTTACAACATTCCTATTGCTTATGCCATACACTCCGTCGTCTTTAAATCTTCTATTAAACTTGGTGCTAATCTTATTTGCTTCAGAATCAATCTCATAATTAATAATCTTCTCTACATTTAACTCATCTACTAATAGCGGTACTATCATATGAGCAAACCATCCGCCAAGAATACCTACGTCATTAACCTCACTGCCTAACTTTGCAAGCTCAGTTATTAGCCATAACTTACTTTGTGCTTGAGACACCGTTGTGCCATTAACTAATCTAGTCATGATCAAAGGTTTATTCCGTGATACCCAGTCAAAAGTTCTTGACCAATTGTTACACATCTCGGGTGTTAGCTTTACATATTCAGCCATAAATCCTTTATCTCGTCAATTTGATACATATGCTCACCGTCACCATTTGATGAATTATTAAATAAACAAATCATATGGTCATTTCTTAATGTATGTGTATCCATGTCATGTGGATGTACATTTCCTTTATACCATGAATAGATAAGCCCAGGCTTAAATCCCCAGAAGAAAGATTCCTTTTCTTCCCAGATATTATACCAGAAATGATTGAGATAATTATCTATTGTGGGATACGAGAAGAATACAACATCTTTATGCTGTTCAATATGGTCGTACACAGGTTTTAACTGACCACGATTCCAACGAATGACAGATGAGTTGAGCGGAGTCGATTTTAATTTACCAAAGTTTTTACGGCAGTTTTCGATATCATTCCACCAGCCTCTAACAATCCATGGTCTTGCGGTATGAAGGTCAAAGAGTCGATCGATTGAGCTATGTATTAGAATATCAAGATCAAAAAACAAGAACTCGTCACCGTCTAACTGCGGAAATAGATCTTCATTAAACATATAGAATTTTCGATAAGCCCAGAATGCATTCTTTTTTGGAATGTAGTACGAATCCCAATGGGTAGGAAGCTGAATATCGTATTCTCGTTCTGGCTTATCTGTAAGGCAATAGAACTTGTAATCGAGAGAACAATGATTCTCTACTTGCTTTTTGAGTACTTCGACATAATCATCATATTTGTCACCCCATTTAACACATAATATATTCTTCATTTAGAATTCCGATAATAACTGTATTATCTCTATATATGTTTTTGCTTTACGTATCTTAGATTTTTTTACTCGGTCATCAGAATCAGCTACTTTTGGATGATCAAATACCGCGAGTTTAAACTTAAAAATCTCTTCATTATTAATCTCTGATTCATCCTTTGCAAGTAGAAGAACCAGTCTTTCCAAGAATTTAGAATCATCGTTTACGTCAATCCAATCACCAGACTGTTTCGCAATGTTTAAGAGTAATTGATCATATTCTTCTTTTTCATTACGCCAAAATAGAACAGTATTTTCGTGAATTTGATCCTCAGATATCAACTCTAAGAGCTCTTTGTATTGAGCATTATTTTCTTCAACTACTACATAAGTATTTCGAAAAACAGTTTCGTCATTCTTATCTTGCCATTTTACTTGGATAGTGGTCCTATCATTGTTAGTAAATCTTGCAGTGATAAAAGTATGATTATTGTCCATGTTAAACCCTGTAAATTTGCAAAGTATATGTTGTTTCTGTTTCAGAAGCACCGGTCGGTAGTTTTGCAGATCTGTAGTTATCATTATCTTGGTCATTGATTCTGACTGATGACGCTAGTGTTGTATCGACCATCGCACTACCCATTATAGCCTGTTTTACGTTAGTAGGAAATGTCTCGGCATCTACTCCAGATGCGGCTACCTGGTATCTGATTCTATATCCAGTCCCGCCATAAGCAGCTACTGCAAGTTGAGTTCCTAAAAAATTTTCCCATTCTGCAGGAGAATACATTCTTAAATTAGACCCTGTCCAGTATAAAGGATACAGAAATGAGCCTGCAGTTTGTTCATCACGTCTGTAAAGATAGTAAGATTCAATAGCTGCACTCGGCTTATCAACACTAGACAATGGCAAGAGATCCATCTGTGTAGTACTTGTAACTCCACCATGAATTGATTTATCAAATTGCTTATCAACAAAAACTGGATTACTGCTTATACGAGTATGATTTGCAAGCGTTGTTGGTTGAGTTGATATTCTATACTGACCACCTCTCTCGGTGCTACTTACTAAGTTATCAACAATCTGATCTATATATGTATCTCTGACGTCACTGCGAGTCATAATTTGTAGATTACCATCAGAATTTCTATATACTGGATAATTTAATCCATCTGTAGAGAATGAGTCATCTAGCGTACGATCGATATGATCATATGTACTACTAGCACCTGCATCAGTTACATTATCAGGAGAGTTGTTTGAAAACCTTGTGCTGTTTACGGCGTTAGCTTCATTACCTCGATCACCAGCTTCGTCGCGAGTATCTAACATTCTCCTTAATGCACCGCTACTAGCTACATAAGATAAATTAACTGAACGATAGGCTGCCTTTCCCCACAACGTGGTTCCATAGTCTTGCTGATCAGATAACTGAGATGGGGAAACCTTTCTTAGATTTCCAGAGCTAAAGTAGAGCGGATAAACCACGGCCATAATTACGAACCTGGACTAAATAATGTTTTTAAGACTGTTCCGTCTGAATCAAGAATCTGTAATGATACTACTGAGTTAAACTTAGATGAGGTCAGAGTATTATCTGCCATCATACCATTAGTCACACCAAGTAAACTGATATTATATTTACCAGAAGAATCGTAGTCAAGTCCAGATCCTGCACTGAATGGATATTTACTATTAAATGAAATTGTACCAGCTGCAGAATCATACGACAAAGAGAAACCAGTGTGAGAATCTGTTGCAACAATATTTAGCTGTGATTGAATGCCGGTTCCTTCGCGAGCGAGGGCAATAATTTCTGCTGACTCATCAAAGCGGTTAACGATATTCCTTACGTTATTAATTGCAGCAACAACATTAGCATCACCAGTAACAAGTGTAGAGACATCTCCGAGATCAGTGGATATCGTATTTGTTTTGGTAACCAGTGTAGATACTGGATCCGATAGATTAATCGTTGTTACGGCCATCTGTTACCTCTAAAATTTTATGTAGGAGAGTCTTGATCTCATCCATGTCTTTCTTTAATTTATACACATCAGTCTCGAGTTTATCAGATCTCTCTTTTTCCTCAAGCCATAATTTTTTTCTTTGTCGCGCTTGAGCAATTTCATTTTTATTTATATTTAGCACCGCACCTGAGACAGTATCCTTCATCAACCCAGGTTGTCCTTTCACGTTAGTATATCTCATTATGTCACCAAAGCAATTGCTCTCAGATCTTTTATCCTAGGCTCTTTCGATGAGTTAGTCGTGTTCATCACAATCTTCACTTGATATTGTGTGAAGTTATCTAAGTTGCCAACTCTACCGCCTGCAAGATATTCATATTCTCTAAACACGCCTCTGATGTTGTCAGCAGGAACTGTGCTTTCTTTTTCGATATAAACCCAATTCTTATCGTCTAAGACTTCGTCCGCTGTTCCTATCTTATAGTATACCTCAAAGTCTGCAGTTGAAGGTCTGTTAGCAGCGAACAAAATCTTCAATCCGACTGCAGGTTCTTCTAGTGTCACAATCTTTGTAATATGTTTAGCTGCAGAAGATCCATCTGTCGGATGCGTCTCTGCAACAAATGACAGAGGAACATTGAATCCAGAAGTCGCAGCAGAATCTTGCTTGTCGATGACATTCTCGAATGTTGTGATCGAAGCTCTTTGGAAGTCAAGAACAGGAGAAACACGATCGTCAGTCGTACCAAGCGTAAACTGCATGGTTAGCGATTTAGCTCCGGAGATCCTAGTTGCTTCATTCGAGTCACTTAAAATTACCTTTGGATTCTCAGTGAAGTTAAGTTCGTTCAGAGATATCGTAGTAAAGTTTGTATCTTTCGTAAACGTAGGACCAGTATTTCGTGAACCAGCATACGATAAATCTCCACCCGTTAATTTAATACCAGTACTCAACGTAGTGTTCTCAGGTAATATATTAGTCACTGTTGGGAAGAAACTGTTAATGATTGCATTCTGCGACACGACTGCAGTGGTTCCACCAGTTCTAATTGTCGCAGTAGCACTTGAGTCTGCTGTGAATGTAAAGCCAGTATGATCAACATTCGCAACGTCTCTAGTTCCATTCAGAGACGATCCTAAGATTCCTGCGTATCGAGTTCCAGCTGTTAACCCGCTTACATCAACCTTATCATTCTTAGAAAATCCGTGGCCGTTATGGAATACCTTTATCACGGCAGATCCAGAATCCATCTGGAAAGGATCTGTCTCTAACAGGTAGTTTGGCATCGGAGCATTATTAGCTGTTATAGTCGATGAAGAAGCAAACTGTGCTCTAAACAATTGGAACATGAGATCACGCTCTTGATCTG
>Ga0213859_10000715_pt1 | contig 15028 bp, 17 predicted proteins | sample PICome_2_FD_160133 | JGI IMG/M metagenome (GOLD analysis project Ga0213859, IMG submission 160133) | Coastal seawater microbial communities near Pivers Island, North Carolina, United States - PICO304 | ecosystem: Environmental > Aquatic > Marine > Coastal | place: USA: North Carolina... | reverse complement strand
ACCTTTGACAACTTGTGATTTGGTTTCTTGGGTTGCCTTTTTCTTATCCCAATCTTTACCCATGAAAGATAAACCATAAGGTGGGTCTGTAACAATAGAGTCAATACTATTGTCATCAAGTTCTTTAAGTTTATCTAAACAATCTCCTAATAATAATCTCATATAACTTTATTTTAGAAATTAAAAAACTTTTCTGCTGTTCGTTGTTCACTAACAACATCTCCCCAACCAATTGCATCGAAGAAATCTTGTAGTTTACCTTTTAACTCTCTTTCAAAGATTTTGTTGTGGTCAATGTAAGTGTTTATGAATTTATTTATTTCAGGTGGGTCTTGATAACCAGTAAAGGCTAAACCATCTAATCCAAGTGGATTATCTTTTAAGTAAACCCATTTTACTTTATCACCATTTCTCATAGGTTCATATTTGAATGGTGAATTAAAATGTTTTAAACAATCGTTATATGAAATAGCTGCTTTAACATGAGCAGGAGTTCCTTTCATAAACTGAAACAATTGTCTTTTTCCTTTTGGTAAATACTTTGATAAGTTCTTTACTGCAGAGTTTTTAGCAATATCTTTTATATCTTTATTTACCATTGATTTTTTAAAATCTAATACATAATCTGAAATTTCATCTTCTGTTTTACCTCTTAGTATATCAATTAAAACAGTTCCCATACAATCTTGGAATGCTTTTGGGAATGAACTTCTCTTTACATCTAATCCTTTTACATCTAACTTATCAACAGGTACACCATTATCTGAAATAATCCATTGTGCATATCTTTTTTTGGCAATCCATAATCCAGCCTTTGCAACATATTCTTTTTTGATTTCTAATCTGTGTTTATCTTTATCAACATTAAAAATCTTTGTTGAAAGAATATCATAAAAATCATTTAGGTAATCTTGCATTTCACCTGCAATTGTATCAACAAAACCTGCGATAGTTTCTTGGTCATTCTCTTTCCAATTAGGAATTCTTTTATCCATCAAAGGAACAGCTGAAAAGAAAACTGAATCAGTATCAATGTATATATTAGAGTCAGCATCAGGAGTATTAAGCTCCTTGTTGTACTTGATGTTAGCCATATTAGCAGTTGATTTAATAACTGTCTGTCCCGTTGTGGTAACAGCGGTAGCATTATCAACATCATAGAACCTAAAGGCAGGAAGGCCAAGCACACCATATAAAGAGTTAAGTAGAATTTTCTGAACCAACTGACGTTTGTGAAAGAAAGCGTATTTTTCTTTGTTTCCTGCTTTTCCATATTTTTTCATTTCGTTTTTGTACTCTACCCTTTGTGCAAACCACAAATCAAGAATACCAGGAATACATCCAACTTGGTCTGTTCTATAAAGAACTCCATTTGATGCAACTGAAAACTTACTTTCATCTAAATATTTTCGTAAGTTTTCTTTAGAGATTGAATTATCTCCGATATAATAAGTATCAACTTCTCCTTTTACGAACTTATTTGCATCCCAATCTTGAATCTTACCGATTTTAGTTTCAGGTGAAATATTCAAAGTCATAATGATTGATGGATATAGTGAAGTTAAATCTAAATCATATATCCAATCATATTTTCCTACAATTGGTGATTTAACATATGCTCCAATAAACTTTTCTTCATTGTTATCTCTAATAGCCTGCATTCTTTCTTGTCTATCAGCAGGTTTGTTTGGAGCAACTAAGTTTCTTCTTCTTAGATATGTGAGAAGTGCACCTTCGAGTACTTTTGAAGAATAAACGAAATCCTCGTAAGGAACATGACCAGCATGACAAATGTTTCTACATAAATCGATGAATTCAAGTTTTCTATCAAACTCTACTACTAACTCAACATCAACTAAGTTATACTCAATAAACTTTTCAATATCATCTCTGAATAACTGGTCAAGATTACCACTATATTCAATCTTACCTCTACCCAATTCTATTTGGCCGATTGTATCTAATCGATAGTTTGGTAGTTCACCATAATTATAATATTTGTAAAGTGTAATGTAATCTAAATAAGATACACCCGCCATGAAATATCTTTTACGATAAGGAGACCAGAAACATTGTCCGATTGGTGATAATCTATTTGCTTGTCTTTCACCTAACAATCTTTTGATTCTGTTATATAACATTGGTGTATCAAAATAATCAATATTCCAACCTGTAACAATAGATGGATTAATCATTTCGTATAATTCGAGATATTTCATTAACATATCTCTCTCATCTGTAAATGGAATAACGATTGCTTTATCAGTAGTTTTTTCTACCATTTGTTTTGTAGTATCCATAACCAACACCCAATACTGGTCTGTTGCTGAATCATGAAGTGCAATCGAAGTTAGAGCATTCTTCGCTTCTTGTGGGTCTGGTAATCCACTTTCCATTTCACACTCGATATCGTATGTGAGAACAACATGACCTTCAGATGGGTCATCGGATTCAGAATATAAATCTACAAGGGCTCTTGTAGTTTCTGGTACATCTGATTCGAATAACTCCGGGTCATCTTTTTTAAACTTGTAAATCTTAGTTAACTTATCACCATAAATAGAAGTGTACTCACCTCTCTGAGCTGGTTCATATGCATAACGAGTATAAGGAAAAGACGAGTATCCTCTTTGGTCATCCCAAAGGTGAATTAAGTTTCGTTCTCGTTGATAGTAAATGTTTTGATATGCCATAAATAACCTTTACCGATTATAATTATTATTAGTTTTTAAAAGTTATACAAATATACGAATTATTTTTCAAATATCCAAATTGGTTCACAAAATCTTTTATCTTTTGTTTCTTCTGCAAGTTTCAAAGTTTCTTCAGTATATTGATTTTCATCTTTTGCAGTTCCAGCTCCACCACTATTTGGTCTTTTAGCCATTTCCATACCAATACATCCTTTATAAGTTAGACCTTGAGAAGTTAGAAAATCTCCCATTGGATTTGTAATCTCTAACCATTGTCTATCTGTACTCCAAGATGAGTTAGTATAAACATCTGCAATGTTCACTGCAATCTTACCACCTTTCTTAACAGTTGGTATAATCTTACCAAGTGCTTTATGTAAGAAGTGTTCATTCCACACATCAATGTTTTTATATCTTACCCAACTCTGAGTATCATCGTGTGAATACCTTTCTACTGAAAAATATGGTGGTGAAGTAAAAACTAAATCAAAATAGTTTTCATATTCACTATAATCAAAATCTTCAGCAGGTGAACAATAGAAATCAGTTTTAGTTGGGTTCTCAAAGAACGAAGTGTGTTTAGTATAGAAATCTCTTTGTTGTTCATAGTATGGATGATTTTCTTTTCGTGGGTCTAATCCTACATAATGTTCAACAGTTTCACTTGAAAAAGCACCAGCTAATCTATCACCCCAACCCATTGAGAAATCTAAAACTGTTTTAGCTTCATTCATATCATAGAACATCTTTGCTACATTTGGTTTAAATTGAGCACAAATGTATTTCCTCAAACCAATCATAGTTCTTAATTCTTTTTTACCAACTTGTGGTAGTTTCAAAGAATATGCAGCTCCCATTAAAGATGTCATAAACTTCTTAGATTCCCAAGTTCTTTTTGGACCTGGTGAAACAGAACCATCTACTGACCATCTGTTTTTTTGTTGAAAGTAATTTGATGAATTATTACCTGTATTTACTCTTGAGAAGTAAACTTGTTTTCCTTCGTATGTTAGAGGGTAACGAGTTTGAGCAGCCTTTCGTGGAAACCACTCACCTTCTTTTAGATACTCATTCCATCTAAATCCTTTTAGTTTTAGATAATCATTATAAGCATCTTCTTCAGTAATATCCGCATAAGGAATTGGATACCTCATAAAGATTTCTGCCAACTTTTCTTTTACCTCATCCTTTGGATAAGTCTCTTTGATTAGTTCCCAATCTTCAGGAAGTATGGTTGGGTACTCACCTTCGTAAGTACCCTTTTCATACTTTGCAAATAAATCTTCGCCGTTTGTCATTTATTTTTCTATTCTTTTACCAAATATTCTAATCCATCCACTTCTTCTAAGTGGAGTATCATCTTTTTTATAATATTTCATCTTTCTAAGATGCTTTCTACGAGCTCTTCTTTTAGAGTTGTACTCGCCCTTCTTCTGAGAAGAACGAGTACGATTATAACCCTTACCCATTATACAAAACTCAACGCCATTCTATCAAACTGTTCTCTCATAGCTTTATAAGTAACAGGATTGGTAGTTTTTGTTTGATGACAGGTTAAACAAAGAACTTCACAATTATCTAAAGTGGTTTCTCCACCATCTTTAAATCCTTTAATATGGTCACCCTCGTATGTATTGGTTTTATCCACATTAAGTTCTTTTCTACAACAAGCACATTTAGAATCTTGTAATAATGCTTTTTGTCTTTTCTCATCTTGTGAGAACGCTCGTTTTCTTGCAACATTAGTTGCTACACCAAAATCTTCTAACTTATTAAGAATTGTTTCAATCACAAATTCAAGAGGTATAGAACCATCACCAGCGGTATAACAAGCCGAAAAAGTATTATCTCTTTCTCTTACTGATTCAGGTAATTTATCTGATTTATAAGATTTACTTAATGATTGAAGATATCCTTTATCTTTCGCCCAAACATTTAATCTTTCATTTTTTTGTTTGAGTTTGGCAATTAGTTTTTGGTAATTATCAGCTAATAATTTAGAATCAAACTTAATGTTATCTTCGTTTAGTTTATCAATAGTAATAAACAATAAAAGAATATCTCTTTTCTTCCAAAAAGATTTAGAAGAATGTTTGATTACATAGTTAGCCGTTTTAAGAGTTTTTTCGATTCTTGGTTTTAATTCTTCAAGAATACCACTTGTTTTAATACCAGAATCATACTGATTATATAGTTTATCAATTTGAGAACCTCCTACATTAGTGAATGTATTTTTATGAATATATACAAGATATTTAGATATAATCTCTTGTAATAACTTTCCTTTAGCAGAACATTGTAAATATTCAAATTCTAAAGATTGGGTATTTACCTTCATAAAATCAAACATAGGTTTTTTACTCAAAACCATTTCGTTTAAGTAATGAGATAATACATTATCCATCGCAGAACGAATATCTTGAGAGGATAGTGTATTGTGATTATTTACTTTGTAAAATCTTTGATGTTTTTCTTTTCTTGAAAGTTTAGATTCTAAAACAACAAAGGAATAATCTCTAACCCATTGTTCAAAATAATCTTGGTAATCTCTCATTATGTCATGAATATTGTATCCACTAACATCAACATCCTCACCATCAACAATAATAGTTGAGGTTTCACTACCTTTAGTTCCTGGTAATCTTACCATTCCATTCCAAATAGCTTCCCATGTTTTTGTTCTTTGTTGTCCATCAAGAGATTCTGAAACATTGATTTCGTTTCCATTTGAATCTATCGTCTTAACCCACTCAATTTGTCCAATTGGTTCATAGTTAATCATAGATAAGAAAAGATTTCGTTGCCACTCATGACCATCTCCATCTTTTAAGTTACTGAACAAGTAATATCTTTGAAAACTCAAAGAATATTTTACTTGTGAACATTGTGAATTGAATTTATCCACACTATATTTCACTAAGAAATATTTATCTGTTGGTGATTTCATTAAGACTGTTCTTCCACCATCTTGAACAGAATTTTCAATTGTTAAAGCCATAATTACTTCTTTTTTTTAAAATTAATGTTAATAATTTGGATTACAACACAGTCATATAACATTCGTTTAATCCATTGTTCAACTTTGTTTATAGTGGAGTTAAAACAACCACCGATTATCTATTTTTCGTGAGCGAACTTTACGCTATTTTTTAGATAACCAATAAATATAATACAAATATACGAAAAAAAATTTAATTATACAAGCTATCTATTAACTTTTTTTCTGTTTGTCTGTTTCTTACTTTCCAAATATCGTTACCTAATGCTGCTCTGATACCTTTATCGATTACTGATTGAGGAACATCAAACGCTTTTGATGAATTTCTTAATATTCTCTTTTTTCCCATTCTTTCATGTTTTACCATTTGAAACCAAGCATGATTACAAGCTTGTTTTTCAATATCATCCATTTCAGGAAGAAGATAATTAAAAGAGGATTGCGTAATGTGAAGTGATAACTTTCTCATCTTGTTTCGAAGTATTTAGTCAAAAACATTTCATATCCTTCCCAATCATTTCGATTGAGAGATTCTGTTGCTAAATTCATCCAATAAGATGAGGTTGATTCATTTGGTGCTGATTTCCAGCTTGAAAAATCTTGTTTTTCCATGATTCTTTTTTTAAATTAAAATTTTTATTTAATTACCTTTCACACCGACACAATTGTCTTTCATGAAAAGCGTATTTGAGTACAAATATACGAAATTATTTTTAATTATACAAGCTAAAATTGAAAAAACTTTTCACTTTTTATTTTTTCTAATTGTAACTTATAAATTACACCTGGTATTATACCTGTTTCTTTTGAATTCCATTGAATATCTGAATCGTACTTAAATCCATATCTTTCATAGAATTTACGAGCCCTTTCGTTAAAAGCCCGAACAGTTAATAATATATTACCAGCTCCTTTAGATTTACAATAATCAACAAATTCATCTAAAACCTTTTTAGTTGCTCCCTTTTGGGTTTGGTCTGATGCAATCTGATGAATAATAAAATCTTTTGGTTTCTTTATTGTTTTTGCGTTTCGAGATAATTTACCACCTTGTGAATATTGAGTAAATGTAATCATTACACCATCTTGTAGAACTAAGTTTCCTTTTTTAATTCTACCAACAAGTTTAAATCCTTGTTTGTACATATGTGGAAAGATATCAGGATACATATCGATAATGGCCATAGTTTCTTCTATAACCTTATCCATTTCTTCTCCTTCTTCTTTTATTTGAATTATATTTAACCCCAAAACTTTTTAATATTTAAATCATCCTTATACTGAAATTGATTATCTAATCTTTCTTTTAGTGTATCTTTAACTTGTTCAATATCGGTTGATGTTCCTGCTCCTTGTGCAAACCAAACTTTCTTTCTATATAAAAGTTCATCTGATATTTCACCTTTAAAAGCATCTCTTAACAATGGTTTCATCAATCCTTTTTCGGTTTGATATATAGGTGGTATATTTAAACAATACTCTACAAATGGTCTCCAAGAATATGGAGTTCTAATTTCAACAGTACCACCCCACATCATAGATTGATTTTGTGATGGAAAGTTTCCTTTGTGTACTTCCCTTATTAATTTTCTTCTTGCTCTATCATATGATTCTTCTGTATAACAGAATCTTGTTACAATCCCATAACTACCCCAAATTTCATCAGATAAATCACCACTAAACACTACTTTGAATCCATGTTTGTTTATTTCTTCACCTAATTTAATAGTTGCAAGTGCACTACCCACATTCTGCCATTTTTTCAATTCGGTTACATATAATGTAGTATCAATTGAATCCATAATTTCTTGATTAGTCATATGAATCTCATTTAACTTGATACCAAATTCTTTGGCTGCCATTCTAGCATACTTTATATCACTACCACCTTCAGTTGTTACTACAAATGCTTCTAATTTAGGATATAACTTAGATAAAAGATATGTTGTTATTACAGAATCAATTCCACCACTTAGAAGTGTACAAATAGGAACATCTGAAATCATCTTTACTCTTACCGCTTCTTCTAAATCTTTTCTGATTCTCTTAACGATGGTTTCTCTATCATCGTTTATAATTTCTTCTGGTAGTTCGTAATATGTTTTAACTTCATGTTCTAAAGTTTCATAGTTGTATTCAACATAAGTACCAGGATAAACGGTCTTTACACTTTTTCTGTAAATATCTGAAAGAGGTAATCCTTTCTTTTCAGAACAAAATGATAATTTGTTAGTTAGTTTATCAATAGAATACCAAAAAGGAAGTTCACCGATATAATCTCTAACTAAATATGTAGTTTGATTTCTTGTATCAATAATACAAAAAGAAAACATACCATCTAAATCTTTAAATGAATCAACTCCAAATTCTAAATAAGCATTAAGTATAATCTCAGTATCAGAAGTTGTTCTAAATGGTATTGTTATTTTACTCTTAAGTTCATCGGTAAGTTCACTTCCCCATAATTCACCATTATAAACTAAACAAACTGTCTTATCTTTATTCCAAAATGGTTGATTTGCTGTTTCTGATAAATCTTGTATGGATAATCTATTATGGGCAAAGTAAAAATCCCCAACTTGTTCGATAGTTGAGTTATCTCTACCTCTATGAATTATTTTATTCAACCCATCTTTTATAGAAGATGAGTTGTAATTATTTCCACCAATGATTCCACACATATTAAAATGGAGCGTTTTGAGTATCTCTTTCTATACAAGTACTCATATGGTCTGCCCAATGCAAAATAAATTGAATGTTAGATTTAAGGTACTTTGATGGGTCAAAAACTTTAAAGTATTTAACATTATCTTCATCGTACATTCCATCTGTTAATTTAATTCCAAAATATTCATTTTCATTGTATTTGATTCCATACTCTTGTAGTAAAAAGAATGTTCTATCTGTATGAGTTAAGTAAGATAATTCAGGATTACTAATATAAGTTTTTCCTTGATTTTTTACATGCCAATCCGATGGATTATCAATGTAGTGAATTTTACCTTTACTTCCTAACTTTCCTAAATCGTGATGGAAAGCTGCAAATAATAATTCTTCTTGGGTAAAATCTACGATACCACCAGCTTCTTTGTAGAGTTTCATCATACGAAGTGAGTTTCTCGCCACATTCATAACATGGTCGATATAACCACCTTCGTAAGCATTGTGGTAGTTTACATTTCCACTCGCTGGTGATAACATTAGGTTAGGACCTAACTCATCCATTGAGTACATAGTTAATAACTTTTCTAATCTTTCACCTTCGAAAGATTTTTTGATTGCCTCGATAAACTTATTGTAGTTTTCTTCGAGTTGTTTTTCATCGTATTTATTCATAATTTTTAAGTTTTATAAGTGTGTCCAAGTTTTTCTTTTACAAATTTCTTCAATATTCCATACTGAAACCTTGAAGTTACGAGCAATGACAGAAGTAGAGAACCCTTTGGAATAAAGGTCTCTAATCTGTATTACTTGTTCTGAGGTAAGTTTTGCTCTCGGATGAGATTCTCCTCGTAACCTATTACTAAAAAACCATAAGGTTTTTGACATAAATTTTGTTTTTATACTCTATCGATTGGAATAGTGATTAAATGGTAATTACCATCTTGTGGATGTTTTTGTGTAAAATCAACTTTCGAATCAATCTTTAATTTAAAAGCTGTTTCTGTATCTACATAGTAAAGTACTTTTGAACCATCTATACTACTTAGTTTTTTACTTTTACTAAATGGAACTTTTGGTGTTCCTTTTATGATTTGTTCTTTTTCTTCACTATGTACGAATTTTATTGATGCCATATTCTAATTATTTATTTCTACAAATATACGAAAAATATTTCATATATCCAAATATTTTATAAATTTTTTAATTCGTTTATTGCATTTGTATATGCTAACTCTGATTGTAATCCTGCAAATCTTTGAACTTCTTTTCCATCTTGTTCAATAATAACAGTTGGTACGGAACGAACATAATATTTTTGAGCAACTTCAAACTTTTCATCGATATTAATATCTTGGAATGATACATCTGAAAACTTTCCTTTTACTTGTTCCATAATTGGTGTTAACATTTTACATGGTCCACACCATTCTGCATAAAATTTCTTAACTTCTAACATAATTTCTCCTTTTAATATTCTGATATTGGCTTTTCACTAAAATAATAACCTGGTTTTAATGGTATATTTCTTTTGGAAAGTTTTACTTTTCCTTTGTAATCAATTGGTAATAATCTAAAATCAATTGATAATCTTGGATTCTTAAATTCTTTTCTACAACTTGCAGTATGAAGATAAGAACCATTGAATAAAAGTATTTTATCTAAGTAATTTATTTTTTTAGAAATTTTAGATAATATTGTTTTTACTATTTTAAAGTTTAAAAATTTAAATGGTAGTTTATTTAATATCAAACCACCAAATGGTATGATTTCAAATCCAAAATCTTTTTTTGTAATTGGAACCATAACATTAATCTGACTCTTATTATGATTGAAATGAGTGTCAGAGTGCCAAACAGGATAATTATCATCTTTTGTATTATATCTAAAGTTTGGATATTTCTGAAAATAAAAATCTTTATTTAAGCTTTTATAAATTTTCTTTAACATATCAATATAATCGTCATAGTTATCATCCATAACTTTATTATATTCTTTATTATCAATTTTTAAGAATATATGACTATCTATAACCTCTTTTTTAGGATTTGAAAAACTTTTTTTTAATTCACTAAGAAGTTTATATCTTTTTAAATTTATAAATTTTATCATAACTTTTATCCATCACATGCAACACAATCAGGGTCAACCGCTCTTGTGGCAATATCTCCTCGTAAAACCGATTCAGTTCTCATATAATATAGAGTTTTAATTCCTTGTTTCCAAGCCTCCATAGTTACTTGATTAATCCACTTCGGTGTTGCAATCGAAGGGAATGCTAAATTCAATGAAACTCCTTGGTCAATATACTGTTGTCTTACACCAGCTTGTTTAACCAAATCCATTTGATTGATTTCTTTGAATGTTCTGAACACATCCTTGACAGGGTAGATTTTTTCTCTATCACCATTTTCTATTTCACCACATAGAACCATCTTACCATCCAAGTAACACCACTTATCTAATTCTTTTAGTCCTTGAATAGAACCACCATCTTCTAAAATCTGGTCCCAAGTATCTTTATTGTTGATACCAGCCTTTCTAAGTACTTTTACTAATTCACCATTTTTTCTAATGAAAGTTCCTTTGGAAGTTTGTTCTGTAAATATATTTGCGGCCCATGGTTCAATACCAGGTGATACATTCCCACTCAACTTTGAGTTGGAAACTGTTGGTGCAACTGCTCTAAGGTGTGTGTTTCTAAATCCACTTTCTCTACACCAAAGAGGTTCACCATATTCTGTTGCTAAATCACGAGATGCTCTCTCTGATTCTATTTTTATTTGTGAGAAGATTTTACGAGTTTCGAATTGTGCCTCCATTCCTTCAAATGGAATACCTCTTTGTTGTAAGTAAGTATGCCATCCTAAAACTCCCAATCCTAATGCTCTACCTTTTTCTGCAGATGCAACTGAGTTTTCGAATCCCCTCATGTTCTTAGCTTTTTGGATAAACTCTGAAAGTACTCCATCTAAGAACCAAGTTGCAGTATAAATTAAATCAGTATCTCTCCACTCATTATATTTTGCCAAGTTGATTGAAGATAAACAACAAACGAATGAGTGGTTTTCATCTGTATGTAAAGTAATTTCAGAACAGATATTTGTCATATGAACTTTCAATCCATTCTTTTTGTACATTTCAGGATTAGCTTTGTTGGTGTTACCCTTAAACATTATATAAGGTTCACCAGTTGCTTTTCTTTTTTGTAGTAATTTTCCCCACTTTCTTCTCGCATCAGGTTCACCTTGTTCGAGTTTTCTCATAAACTTATCACCAACAACTGCACATTGATGTAAGTTAAGTGATTGTCTATTTACATCACCTTTTGGTTCTCTGATTTCCAACCACTCTTCAAAATCTTTATGTTCGATGTTTAAGTTTACTGAAGCAGCTCCTCTACGAACTGAACCTTGATTTGTAGCAAGGATTGTAGAATCATATATTTTAGCAAATGGTACAACTCCGTCAGATGTTCCGTTACCAGTAATCGATGCTCCTGCTGGTCTAATTTGGTTAATACCAATACCAACACCACCACCATGTTTAGCAAGTAACATTAACTCTAAGTTCTTTTTACCAATATCGTAGATTGAATCGGCAACATCTATACCAAAACAAGAAATTGGTAAACCTCTATCTGTACCAGTATTTGATAGAACCGGTGTTGCAAGATTTAACCAACCTTTCCAAATATAATCGAAGAACTTAGTAGCCATTTGTGGTTTACCTAATCTTTGTGCAACTCTTGTTGCAACCCTCCAATAAGCATCTTTTGGTTTTTCACCAGGTAACAAATATCCTTTAGATATTGTTTTAACATATATCTCTGTATTTGCCCATGATGGGAAATCTACATCAAGTTCCCACCCTAGCTCTTCGCCATAGTTTATTTTTGCCATAATTCTTTTTTAAAATTTAAAATAAATCGTCCCAATCCTCACCTTCATTCGCTTTAGAATAATCAGTAGGTCTGATAGCGAAGAAATCTGTGTGAGTGTGACCACCAGTAAGATGATAGAACCATTCTAATTTTTCTGATTTCTTTTTATCGTAATCGTGAATTGGTTCGTATCCTAATTCTTGTAATTTTTGATTTGTTCTATCTTTGATAAATTCTTTTAAATCATCTTTTGATAAGTTTTCTAAATCACCCATCTCAAACATTTTATCAATAAATTTACATTCTAAATCAATAATTAATTTAGATGCCTCTTCGATAGAATCTTTACATTGTTCTAACAACTCTGGATATTCATCACACATATGTCTGAACAATTGACAACCCATTCTTGAATGTAGAGATTCATCTCGTACACTCCACTTCATTTGTTGTCCAATACCTTTAAGTTTATTTCTCATTTGGAATGAGTAGAGTACTGCAAAAGAAGAATATAAACTAACTCCTTCTGCGAATGCTGAAAAGATTGCCAAACTTCTACCAACTTCTTGTCTTGCCTTTTCGTTGGTTTGTAAATCTTCATGTGTCCAATCAGCAGTAGTTGAAGTTAGGAGTTCGAACTTCTCAGCAGTTGCAGGTTCGTGCAAAAATGCTTCGAAGTCCTCTAATCCTAAAGTTTCATTCAGATACGAATATGCTGTAGCGTGAATAGTTTCTTGTGAACCAAACATCATAGCCATCTGTCTAATCTCATGTTTCGGAAACCACTTGGTTACCATGTTAGTCCAATAATCAGAAACTGCACATTCAGTTTGAGCAAATCCAAGTAAGATATTCCCAACCAAATTCTTTTCTTCAGGTGCAAGTGTTTCGTTCCAATCTTTAACATCCATTTGCATGGGTATCTCAGTATGAAGCCAAAATGCTTGTGCCTGTTTTAACCAACCTTCATTGTAGTAGATTGGATATTCGAATGGTTTAAAAGGGATTCTTTCTTGGAATAATTTACTCATAACTTTATTTTTTATTTATTTTCGTCTACTGATGCTTTTCTGTAATCTGTTACTAATTTTTTGATTTCACCAATTGCTTTTCTTGCTCTTGATTTAGCTGCTTTTGATGTACCATTGTGTTCTGTTTCGAATTGAGTATATAACTCTTGAATTTGTTCGAAAATTTCTTGTGAATTTGCCATAAATTATTCCTTTTTTAAATTGTATTTGTTGAAGTGACCAAATGAATGGTCGTGTTTATAATTATCATATATATTGAAAAACGAAAAAGATTTTAAGTTAAATTTTTAAACATTTTCATTTTGTTATACTCACTTTATTTTTTACCAATATGTATTAAATTTTTTTGATACACTTATCTAATATTTCTTTGTTATTATCCCAATTTAGATAAACACCTACTTTGTGATTATAATCACACGCTAAATCACTCCATGTAGATAATGGTGTTTTAAATATTTCTCGTGTATTACACAAACAATATAAATCTAAAAAATTCTTTGTATGAACTTCCAATGGAATTTCCCAATTGGAAAGCAATTCATAAAATCTATCTTTCAAAATAATATTGTTAGGATATCTCTCTACCCATCTTTCAAAATATTCATCTTTCAAATCATGAGAGATATAAAATTTTTGATTTGGAAGCCTTTCTAATATTAAATCTATTTTTTCAAAGTAAACTTCATCTGTTATAAAATCAAACTGATAAAATTTCCAAGCAGGCATATCTTTCACTTTCATTCTCATATAATCAGAAAGTATATCATGGTTCCATCCTTCGAATATACTTAAATCAATTATATTTCCATTATTAATTCTAACACCCCTACCTCTTCTTACATGAATGCCAATAGAACCTTGTATTATTTTTTTTATATCTCTATTAATATCTTCATGTTTGAACTCTAATCCTCTTATAAATCTTTGTGGATAGTTTTTTTGAAAATCATTAATTTGTCTTTTGGAAAAATCTGTATAATAGTTTTTATCTTCTAACTTTAATTTACCATCGATAATATCTTGTACCATATTATCACTAATTGGCAAATAATCATCAAAGTTTATGTTTCGAGCATCTGTTACTGTTGTATCTTCTAATGTAAAACAATTATTAGTTTCAGGATTTTGTTGGTCATCAATAACAACTTCAAATTTATTATCATGAATATGATTTATAATTTTTACCAATTCCCAACATAATAAACGATTACATAAACCAGTATCATTGGTTTCATATTCACCATAAATTTCATCTAATGGTCTATATATTCCTTTATTATTTAAATCTGCAATTACTAACTTCATTATCCCATATTTTCTACATACTTTTTATGTAGAAGTTTTTTAGTTTCTAATTGTCCACTTGCTGCTTCTTTCTGTACAATTACACCATCTGGTGATGTTCCATCATATACTTCAATGTAACCTGTATTTGTATTCATTTTACATGGGAAAGTAATTCCATCAGGTCCAAATCTGTTCTTCATAATATGTGCTCGAGCAGTATCATTTAATTTATCTTTTGATTTTCTACTCCAACTCATAATAAAATCAGCATTCATAACTTTTGCATAAGAATCAGCTATTTTATCAGCTTCAATTACTTCAGAATCAATAGCTGAACGGTTGGTTTGAGATGCAGTCCAAATTGGTATCTCCAATTCTCCACTCATTCCTCGAAGGTCGATATATACTCCCCCTTGCTCTGCATAAGTAGAGTCTGACTTATTTGAGTGGGAGAGTAAAAGGTCAGCGTAAT
>Ga0213859_10000714_pt1 | contig 15035 bp, 16 predicted proteins | sample PICome_2_FD_160133 | JGI IMG/M metagenome (GOLD analysis project Ga0213859, IMG submission 160133) | Coastal seawater microbial communities near Pivers Island, North Carolina, United States - PICO304 | ecosystem: Environmental > Aquatic > Marine > Coastal | place: USA: North Carolina... | reverse complement strand
TGCTCATGTTAATCTTGCTTTAGAATGGTATGAAACTGGAAATAAGGTTACTGACGAGTTAAATATTCCTGGTTACGATGGCTATAAAGCGCTTTTATATTATAAAGCTGTTGCAACATGGTATATCGCAGGTACACAAACTGGTAAACATGCTTTCTTTGATTTAAAACATAGACATAATATGCCAGCACCATACGATGAATACACAGAAAAAATGCTTGGTAATACTTGGTATCCAGACACGATTCCTTATATTCCAGAAGATTTTGAAAGATTTAAATTCTTATTCCCAGGCTTGGAACTAATTTATAAAAACTATTCTAAACATTACCAAGACTTATTTGTATTAGCTTTATACAATGGTAAGAAAGGTGGTAACTATTTAGAGATTGGTTCAGGCGACCCATTTGTACATAATAATACAGCTTTATTAGAAACTCAATTTAGATGGAAAGGTATTTCTATTGACAATTCAGAAGCTTTGTGTTATAATTTCAAAGAGAATAGAAATAATACAGTTATCTGTACAGATGCTACTCAACTAGACTTTACTAATTTATTTAACCTACATTGTGTAGAGCCAGTAATTGATTATTTACAGATTGATTGTGATGAAGCTTCTATACAAGTACTAGAAAATCTACCTTTTGAAACACACAAATTTGGTGTTATCACATTTGAACATGATTCATATAGGCTTGGTACTGATATCAGAGACCGAGCTCGAACTCTTTTGAAAAAGAATGGTTATAAGCTTTTAGTAAATGACGTAGCATTCTCACCACAACATTCATACGAAGATTGGTATATACATCCAGATGTAGTTGACGCTCCAAAAGAAATGATTCCAACACAAAATATCAACTTTGTATGGGACTATTTTATGTTAGATATAAAGGACTAATATATGATAACAGTAGTAGCAACAGGAGGTTTTGACCCAATACACTCAGGCCACATTGAATATTTAAAAGATGCCAGTAACTGTGGTACTAATCTTGTAGTAGGAGTCAATTCAGACGCTTGGTTAAAAAGAAAGAAGGGTCGTTATTTTATGCCCTGGGAAGAACGAGCAGCAATTGTAGGTGCTCTAACTTGTGTAGACAAAGTGATTTCATTTGATGATTCAGACGATACTGCAATTAACGCAATAGAAAAAGCTCGAGCATTATTTCCAAACGATAGAATTGTTTTTGTAAATGGCGGCGACCGAACAAAAGAGAATATCCCAGAAATGGTATGTGAAGATGTAGATTTTGAATTTGGCGTCGGTGGAGAAAACAAAGCAAATAGTAGTAGTTGGATATTAAAAGAATGGTCACAACCGACTGTTGAAAGAGAATGGGGAAACTATACTGTTCTCAATCAAAATGGAAGTTGGGCTGTTAAAGAACTTTCATTTAAAGTTGGTAGAGCACTCAGCGACCAACGTCATTTTCACAGGTCAGAACATTGGCACGTAGTCGAAGGTACTATTCGTATGAACCTCGAATATCCAAACGGAGATAAAGTATCTAAAATCTATAATACAGGTGATAGTATTGATATTCCATTATGGACTTGGCATAAAGCTATTAATATTGGAGATATTGACGCTAAGGTTGTAGAAGTTTGGATGGGCGAAAAATTAGAAGAAAGTGATATCGAACGTCGCGATTAATATAAATAATACTAAATAATTAATTAACGCTAATAGTCATAGGAGACGAAGATGGCGGTCAAAATAATTGGCACAACTGTCATTGATGATAGTCGTGGAATCATACCCAACGAACTCAATGGCTTATATACAAATTTCCATCCAAGCCAGAATACAATAACATCTAATATTGATTTCACCAAGCCATTGATGAAATTAGCTATGACTGGTAATGTTACTTTTACAACTAGTAATAGAGCATCTGGCCACCAAGCAACTCTCGTTTTAGATACATCAACATCAGGCCACACGCCAACATTTCCTTCCGAAGTTAAATTTGGTGTAACACCAACTTGGGCTAATAATCGCCATTGGATTATATCACTCACGTGTTGGGATTCTTCAACTGTAAGAGCAACAGCAATTCCTTATGATGAGCCTGGAACTCAATCTTCAACATTTAATAATTTTTCTTTAACAGGCTGGAATGTATATAACATTCATTTTGCAGGTAGTGGATTTCCAGAAAGTTGGTGTTTTGTGAAATTTTCAAGAGATGATTCAAATAATAGAATTATTATTGAACGCGCGCATGGTGATAGTGGTGTACCAGGAACTTATGTAGATGTATATGCTACTTATACAGGACTAACTGGCATTACATCAGTCGAAGTACAATATAATGTTGCTTCACAAAGCTGCAGCGGCGATTGTACAGCATCTAACTATACATTTGGTCCAACACCAGCAACTGATGGATATGCTTCTGGCACATATTATACAGTACCAAATGACCCAGGTGGAATAAGATTTGGCTGGGCTGCTCAAGCTAATCCTAACTCTATTGAAGAAGCTACAACACAAGCAGATATAAATTCTGGTAATCCTGATTTTCGTATTAAGATTGTTTGTAATGAAGGAACATTTTATTCAACAGCAGAAGCGCCTGGAAATTTTATATATCAACGCGCATATATTGGGACCGTCGCAGCGAGATAAGAGGTTAAGTAATGGCAGTTAAAATTTCAAATACAACAGTAATAGATAATTCAAGAAATTTTATTAATATTACAGGCGCTGAAGGCATATATGGCGATTTTCAGCCAACTGCTTATTCACCGACGTCAGGCGGAGCTTCGTCATTTACTTGGAATCCATCTTTTGATAGACCATTAAATCATGGTGTTTTAACTGGCGCAAGCATGACAATTGGTGGAACTAATTTAGGTGCAGGTAAACAAACTATTATACTTTTAGATACTTCAACTTCAGGGTATGATGTTTCTTGGTCTTCTGCCTGGAATTGGCCAGAAGATACTGAACCAACATGGACTACTGCAAGATATTGGATGATTACAGGAACATGTTGGGACGTTTCAACAATTAGAGCAACAGTAACAAGTTGGGGTGCATAATGGCAAAGACAGGAAACTTTATAGAAATACCAATTACTATCAACGATGGTGCTAACACAGTAACGCAATGGTGTACAATACCTGAGCATGACGACCCACAAGAGCAACAAGAACAAATTAGAAAGAAAATACTAATATTAGCTGGTAAATATACTTTAGGTGAATCATAATGGCAATTCAAATAGGCGGAACAATAGTTATATCTGACTCAAGAAAACTTGAAAATATTGTTGATTGTACTGGTACATTTGAAGATTTTCATTCTACACCAGTAACTATAGTTGACAATATCAATTTTACTAGTCCAATGATGATACTAACTATGTCTGGAAATGTTACTTTTACAGAATCTGGTATTGCAGAAGGTAGAACATGCACATTATTATTAGACACTAGTTCAAATACTCATACACCAACATTTTCTTCAACAATAAACTGGCCAGATAATACTGAACCAACGTGGGGTGATTATCAACGTTGGATGATTACTTTTCATGCAGTATCTGCTACTGAAGTTCGCGCTAATGCTGTCGGATATACAGAAACAACAGCTCCGCCTCCAACAGAAACAATTGGATTATCAGGAACAACATCTACTCCTATAACTTTCTATGATATGAGTGGCGGTCTTAATGATTTGGTAATGGGTTGGAGATTCGGTTCAGACGGTAATATTTACAAATACGAAAGCATTTATAACATTGGTGGACAAGGAATATACTTATATTCATCGACTCAATGGAACAATATTACACCAAGTACAACATACTATATTAGAGTATCAAACTTTGGCGGTACTAAAAATTTAAGTGTTAGCGATAGTGATACACTTAATAGTTGGATAGCATTATCATCAAACAGAGACTTTAGAGTTAGAGATTCAAGAGATGTAACTACATACGCTGATGAGAATATGGTAATGAAAGTTGAAATTGCTTCTGATTCTGGTGGTTCGAATATACTTGCTACTGGTTATTATGAATGCGAATATTCAGGAACAGCTTAAGGAGATATTATGGCAACTCATACACAATTAACAATTAGCGGCGGAACTGTTACTGGTGGTACTGGTGGAATAAGCTCTGGCGATATTGTTGGCACAGTTACCAGAGACTATATTAGAGATGTAGACGGTTCTAATCAAATTGGTATTGATTGTGATACTAATACTTTTACAAATTCTCCAGGTAGTGCTACTTCAGTAAATGATGTATCTATATTCTGGACAAGAGCTGGTACATCAACAGTAAATATTAAATTAACAGATAATAGTTCTTCAAGTGGCGAGTTTGAAACAGACACTGCAAATTATATTAATGATTCTGCTGCATCAACAAGCTTTGCTGATTTTACTGGCGTAACCACTGGCCCGCTTTATACTAATGGAACATATGAATGGAACGAAAATGAAATTACTGACGGTGAAGGTATTACAGAAACCTATTTAACTATTAGATGGAATGGTGCAACTGTATATGGACCTACATCTATTGGATTTGGCGGTGTACCTGGTAGTACTACTTCTGTAACAGTCGGTGACTATGTTTATACTAGGGGCACAGACCAAACGGGAAGTGGTTCAACTAGAGATTTTCAAGTATCAAGAAGAAAAGGCCCGGTAAGTGTTTATGTTAATGGCGTAGGTGCTGCAATAACACATTTAAGAATGGTAGTTGATGTTGCTACTGCTTCTAACACCGGCGGTGCAATAGTTCCTCTTCGTACTTTAGAAGGTTCTCCACTATCAACTGGTAGTAATGATAGTGGTTGGATAGCTGTTAATCTTGGTGATGAATTAGAATTAAGTATATATCAGGGAGACACAGCAGGTTCCGGTGAAGCACATACATATGCATTTGATGCAACAATAGAATTTTGGGCACGAGCAACAGGATATAATGATACCAAACTGAAAGAAATTAGAACAACAATTAATACATTTGCTGAGAGCTCATTCTAAAATAAATAATAAAATATAGGTAAAAGAGAAAAACAATGGCGATACCAAACACAAGAGAACTTTTTAAGGATTATATCCTTAGAAAAATTGGTGCTCCTGTCATCGAAATTAACGTTGCCGATGAGCAGGTAGAAGACCGTATTGATGAAGCTCTGTCGTTTTGGGGCGATTACCATTACAACGGAAGCCAACAAGTTTATTTAAAGCACCAAATCACAGGAAGTAGTATTACACTTGATACTGCAGTGGCTGCTAACTTTACAGTTGGTGAAACATTTACAGGTCAAACTTCTGGTGCTACTGCAAAAGTATCTAAAGACTCTACAGGTTCTACACTTAAATACGACGCGCTTTCACATAAAGAATTAATACCTTTCCAAGCAGGTGAAACTGTTGTTGGAGAAAACTCTGGTACTACTGCTATTGCTAACTCAATTACAAAAGGAGATAGAGAAAACGGTTATATCTCACTCCCTGATGGTATTTTAGGTATTTCAGGTGTTTTCCCTCTTACAACAAACTTATCAACAGGCTCTGGTATTTTTAATGTTCAATACCAATTTGTTCTAAATAATATCGAAGACATTACGGGTTATAACGTTCAAAACTATTATATGGCAATGAGTCATTTACAATTCTTACAAGAGATTCTTGTAGGTAAACCAATGATTCGTTATAACAAGCATGTAAATAAATTGTATATTGATGTCGATAACGAATTCCTTACAGTAGGCGAATATATTATTATTGAGGCATATGATGTTATTGACGGAACTACTTACACTGATATTTGGGGTGATAGGTGGTTACAAAATTATGCTACTGTACTTGTAAGAGAACAATGGGGTCTTAATTTAACTAAGTTCAGCAATATGCAGCTTGTAGGTGGTGTATCATTTAATGGTGAACAGATTCTTCAGGAAGCGAGAGCAGAAAGAGAAAAAATGGAAGAAGAAGCGATTAGAGCTTATCAACCACTGACCTACAACTATATTGGATAACATAGTGATATGGCAACAAATGTATTCTTTAGAAACTACGATAACTTCAACGAGCAACAATTAATTGATGATTTAGTTATCGAGAGTATCAAAATGTACGGAGTTGACGTGATATACGTCAAGCGTTCGCTCGGTGCTGTTGATGAAATTCTAAACGAAGACGACCTACCATTATACGATGAAGTATTTCAATTTGAAGCCTACGTTAAAAATGTTGATGGCTTTGAAGGAGAAGGTGATTTTCTTTCTAAATTCGGTTTACAAATCCGTGATAGTATTACATTTACTGTAGCAAATAGAACATTCGAAAGATTTGTAACTCGTGAAGTGGTTGAAATGATACGACCAAACGAAGGCGATTTAATTTACTTCCCACTTAACGAAAAAATGTTTGAAATTAAATTTGTAGAACATGAAAGTGTATTTTATCAATCAGGTGCTTTACAAGTTTACGATATGAGATGTGAGCTCATTGAATACAGCGGACAACGATTTGATACAGGTTATCCAAATATTGATAACTATTTTGATAAGATTGACTCTACAGCAGTTACAACATTACAAGGTCTTTCAAATACAGATATTAATGCTTCAGGCGGAGACGCATTAGCAGATAACTACACATTTGAAACAGAAGGAGATAATATTCTCGATTTCTCAGAGACCGACCCGTTTACCGAGAATATTAATATAAGTGATACCTAATGGCAATAGCTAACTATTTCTACAACGCGACTACACGTAAATATGTGGCCCTTTTTGGTACATACTTTAATCAGCTACAAGTACAAAGAGTTGATAATGGTGGAGTAACACAACAATCAATGATTGTTCCAATATCTTATGCTCCGTTTCAAAAGATACTATCTAGACTAGAACAAAATCCAGACTTTAAAACAAAGACAGCAATATCTTTACCTCGTATGTCGTTTGAATTAACGAATATGCAATATGATTCTGACCGTAAACTATCACCTATAGGAAAAATACGAAAAACTGTAGTTGACGATACAGCTGGTGGCCGCAAATTTGTTTATGGTGCTACACCATATAACTTAGATTTCTCATTGTATATCATGACTAAATATCAAGAGGATGCTGTCAAGTTACTAGAACAAATTATTCCTTTCTTTAATCCTGACTACACAAGAACAGTAAGATTAATTCCAGGATTAGAACCACTTGATATTCCATTAGTACTTAATGGCGTATCTATGGACGAAGTATATGAAGGAAATTTTGACGAAAGAAGAAGTATTGTATATACACTGAACTTTACTATGAAAGCATATTACTTCGGACCAGAAAAAGAATCTGGTATTATTAAGTTTATCGATATAAGATATGCTACAGAGGCTACATCAAATACAACACCAGAAGAGTTTTATACTTTACAACCTGGTATGACAGCTAATAATGAGCCTACAACTGACCAAGAGTTGTCAGTTGATTATAGCTTAATTGATTATGATGATAATTGGGATTATGCGGACGGTATTGCTAATACAGCACCTTCTTCATAAAAGAGTTGACAAACACACAAAAGTGTGTTATAATATATAATGGCATACAAATATAATGGAGAATATTATGAGAATTGGTTTTACATGTAGTGCATTTGACTTATTACATGCTGGTCATGTACAAATGTTAAGAGATGCTAAAGCTCAATGTGATTATTTAATGGTAGGATTACAAATGGACCCTGCATTAGATAGACCTAAAGAAAAGAACCCACCTATACAATCAATTGTTGAAAGGTACACACAGCTTAAAGCTGTAAGCTATGTTGACGAAATTATTCCTTATAATACTGAACAAGATCTTATGGATATTTTAGAATTATATCACATTGATGTTCGTATTTTAGGTGATGAGTATAGAGATAAAGAATTTACTGGTAAAGATATCTGCCGTAAGCGCGATATTGAATTATTCTTTAATAAAAGAGACCATAGGTTTAGTACATCTGGTTTACGAAAAGCTTGTGCTTGGGTCAATACAGACGGTGATTGGAAGATGACCAAAGAAGGATAAATAGTATATGAGCGATGATAAGATAGCACAGGCACTCAATATGAGATCTTTACAAGACATTAATGACGAAGAAAAACAGGAAATATTGGACGAATTAAATCCAGAGAAATTACCTGACTTGCCTGTCAATGCTTTTTCTACAAATGAAGAAGTTGAAAACTTACCTGTCGAACAACCAATCCAGCATCCTGTTGTACTCGATGATGGTGCTGAAGAAAATTTAAAAGATATTGAGTTAGCTAAAGCTAATATTGAAAACATTATTAGTTTGGGAGATGACTCAGTAAAAGAAATGGTCGAAATTGCTAAACAATCAGAATCGCCCAGAGCATTTGAAGTTGTATCTACATTAATGAAAACATTACTTGATGCAAATAAAGATTATGTTGAAATGAGTACTAAAAAGAGATATGCTAAAGAAGAAGCAAATCCTGCAAAACAAGAAGTAACAAATAATAATCTTATTGTATCTACTGCAGATTTACTTAAAATGATAAAGGGCGAAGGTGACTAACGGTTATTTAGGAAATACTTATCTCAAGCGTTCTAACGAGCAAATTGAGTATACACCTGAGCAAATCAAGGAGTATATGAAATGCGCCGAGGACCCAATATATTTTGCACAAAAGTATATTAAGATTGTACATGTGGACAAAGGATTTGTTCCACTTGAGATGTATGATTATCAAAAAGAGATAACAGAAAAGATTACAAAGAGTCGTCGTGTTGCTGTATTAACTGCTCGCCAGAGTGGTAAAACAACTACAGCAGTCGCTGTTATACTTCATTACATTCTTTTTAACGAATTTAAAACAGTTGCAATTCTTGCTAACAAAGGAGATGCAGCTCGTGAAGTATTAGGTAGAGTACAACTTGCTTATGAAGCATTACCTAAATGGATGCAACAAGGTATTGAAGAATGGAACAAAGGTAATATATCTTTAGAAAATGGATGTAAGATTTACGCTGGTACTACAACATCAAGCGCCATTCGTGGTAAATCAATCTCATTCCTATATTTGGACGAGGTTGCATTTATTGAAGGATTTGATGAATTCTTTGCTTCAGTTTATCCAACAATATCATCTGGTCAAACAACCAAGCTATTAATGACATCAACACCTAATGGTTTGAATCATTTTTGGAAAACATGTAAAGGTGCTGAGGAAGGTACCAACGGTTATGAATTTGTTAAAGTAATGTGGACAGATGTTCCAGGTCGCGACGAAAAATGGCTTAACGAAACCATGGAAGCACTAGACTTTGACCAAGAAAAATTTAACCAAGAATATTGCTGTCAGTTCTTAGGAAGTTTTTGAACATTAATTGACGGTTCTAAATTAAAAGAATTGGCTTACTCTCGCCCAATACAAGAGGCCGAGGGTGTATCGCAGTATGAAGCTGCACAAGAAGGTCACACTTATGTGATGACAGTAGACGTATCTCGAGGTAAAGGCTTAGATTATAGTACATTTAACGTAATAGATATCACAAAAATGCCCTATAAACAGGTTTGTACCTATAGAGATAACACTGTAAGTCCGGTGGATTTCGCAGCTATTATATATAGAATAGGATTAATGTACAACGAGAGTGCTGTTCTGATTGAAATTAATGATATTGGTGAACAAGTATCAGATGTGCTCTTGATGGACTATGGGTATGAGAATCTACTTTATACCGAAAATGCTGGAAGATCTGGTAAAAGAATCTCAAGCGGATTTGGTAAAAGAGTAGATAATGGAATACGAACAACAAAAAGTGTTAAAAGTATCGGTTGTTCAATATTAAAGTTGCTGATAGAACAAAATCAGCTAATTATACAGGATTATAACACAATACAAGAGTTATCGCGATTTTCGAAAAGGGGATCTTCGTACGAGGCTGAATCTGGAGCACATGATGACCTAGTGATGAACTTTGTCATTTTTAGTTGGTTAACAGACCAGACTTTCTTTAAAGATCTCACTGATATTAATACTATGATGCGTTTAAGACAGAAGACAGAAGAACAAATTGAGCAGGACCTATTACCATTCGGATTTATAGATGACGGTGGCGATATTCCAGAAGATGATGGGTTTGATTTGGTGAGAGAATCATGGCAAATCTGATAAACCTTCAGTTTTTATAAATATAACAGTGATAACTAATTTTAGACTAGATTTTAAATAGATAATTTTAAAGGAGAAATAATATGGCTTTTTCCGTAAGTCCTTCGGTAATAGTTCGCGAAGTGGACGCATCAGCAGCGGTACCGGCCATCGCAACGCCACCTGCCGCTATCGCAGGTGTTTTTAGATGGGGTCCGGTAGGCGAAACAGTTCTGATTTCTTCAGAGAATGAGCTTGTAAATCGTTTTGGTAAACCAACCAATGATAATTACGAAACATTCTTTGTTGCAGCAGACTATCTTTCTTATGCAAATGCTCTTTACGTGGCTAGAGTAGATAACGGTGCAGTTACTGCATCTGCATCAGATACATCAAATGCTAATACACAATTACACACATTCGGCGCATTCGACGCAAAATATCCTGGAGCTATTGGTAACTCTTTAGAAGTTGGATATGTTAAGTCTGATAAATTCGAAGCAGATGTGATTGATGTTGGCGATATATCTGGTAGCAAATTAACAGGTAACACACAAGTTTCACAAACATTAAATTTTAATGCAACTGAAGTTGTATTTGAAGTTACACCTCCTAATGCTCTTGCAGCTGATGAGTGGGAAGTTGATGATATTATCGTAATTGGTAACGATTCTGTTGGATATCAAGACATTCCAGTAACAAGTTTTGCTGAAAGAACTCTTGATTCAGCTGGTAACGTTACAGCTAATAATTCATTAATTGTGTCTCACGAATACACAGTAGGTTTAGGTAATTCATACAGATTAGCAGAAAGTGATTTAAACAAATTATCACTTGACCGCAAGTGGAAATACCAAAACTTATTTGGTAGAGCTCCACAATCTGGTAACTATCATGTTATCGTTACTGATGAAGATGGAGATATTTCAGGTACAGCAGGCACAGTATTAGAGTTATACGAAGATGTTTCTACAACTTCAACTGCAAAGCTTTCTGATGGTTCAACAAACTACTATAAAGATGTAATTCAGAATAAATCAAGCTGGGTTGTAGTTGCTAATACTGCACACTTCGAATCATCAGCGCAATCAAGCACATACGAAAGTTTAGCATTAGGTACTGATGGTACTTCAGAGAGTGCTACAACTCTTGGTGCTCTAGCAGGTGGATACGACTTATTTAAGAACGCAAATGAAATTGATGTTTCTTTCGTATTACAAGGTAAGGGTGACAACTCTGGTAATCTTGCAAATTACATTATTAGTAATATTGCTGATTACAGAAAAGATGCAGTTGCTTTCTTATCACCTTCTAAAGAAGCTGTTGTTGATGAGAATAAAACAAATACAAAACTTGCAAATGTAATTGCATATAGAAATGCTTTACAAAATAGTTCTTACTTCTTTATGGATTCTGGATATAAGTACAGATACGATAAGTATAACGATGTATACAGATATGTACCATTAAATGGTGATACTGCTGGTCTGGCTTCAAGAGTTGAACCTTTTGAATCACCTGCAGGTTTCCGTAAGGGTGTAATTAAGAATGTTGTTAAGCTTGCGTTTAACCCTAATAAAGCTCAACGCGACCAATTATACAGCAAAGATATTAACCCAGTAATGAGTCAGGTAGGACAAGGTATTGTACTATTTGGTGATAAGACTGGATTAGGTCTACCAAGCGCATTCGACAGATTGAATGTTCGTAGATTGTTTATCTCTGTTGAAAAGGCAATTGCAAATGCAGCTCAATCATTCTTGTTTGAACTGAACGACGAGTTTTCTCAAACACAGTTTAAGAATATCGTTGAACCTTTCCTAAGAGAAATTCAAGGACGTAGAGGTATTATTGACTTTAGAGTTATTTCAGATTCTTCAGTTAATACTCCTGAAGTTGTTGACTCAGGTAAGTTTAAAGCTAATATCTTTATCAAGCCTGCAAGGTCAATCAACGTTATTGAATTAACCTTTGTGGCGACACGAAGTGGGATTGAGTTTGAAGAAATTGTTGGCTCAATCGGTTAATAAATAGTATTAAAGGAGAATACGAACATGGCATTTAATATTAATGAATTTAAATCACAACTAGTAGGTGGTGGTGCCCGTCCTAGTCTGTTCCAAGTTCAAATCCTTAACCCTGTCGCTCCAGAAGCAGATTTTAAAGTTCCATTTATGTGTAGAGCAGCTGGTATACCAGCCTCTACCGTAGGATCTTTCAATACTAACTACTTCGGCCGTCAGATTAAGTATGCAGGTGATAGAACATTTGCAGATTGGACTGTGACAATTATCAACGACGAAGACTTTGTAGTCAGAAATGGTATGGAAGCGTGGATGAATGCTATCAACACACATGATAGCAACCTTCGTGCTCTTCCACAAGATTATAAATCTAACGGACTTATTACACAATATAGTAAAGATGGAGACGCTATTAGAACATACGTCTTTGAAGGGATGTATCCTACAACCGTAGACCAAATCACAATGGATTGGAGTACAGTTGACACTATCGAAGAATTTACGGTAACGTTCAGCTATGACTTCTGGCGTGTTGAAGGTTCAACTGGAATCCCGACAACCTAATTAGGTATTAAATAATGAAAATATTTGGCTTTGAAATTACGAGGCCACAAGACGAGAAGCAAGATGCAGTCTCTTTTGTAGCGCCTCAAAATGATGACGGGGCAATTACTGTTTCAAGTAATTCCCTCGGTGGTTTTTATAGTACGATTCTAGATATGGAAGGTTCCGCTAAGTCGGAATCTGAACTTATCACTAAGTATCGTAATATGGCTATGCAGCCTGAAATTTCTCAGGCAGTTGATGATATCGTTAATGAAGCGATATCTATAGAACTTGATGAAAGCGTTGTAGATATTACATTAGGCGAGGCTGACTTGCCTGATAAGGTAAAAGAACGTATAGTTGAAGAATTTGAAAATATTATAGCTTTATTTGATATGGCTAATAATGGTTATGATATGTTTCATAAGTTCTATGTTGATGGAAGATTAAATTACCATATTGTAATTAATCCAAAGGATTTAAAGAAAGGAATACAAGAACTTCGTTATTGTGACCCTCGTAAATTAAAATTAATTCGCGAAGTTGACAAGAAATCGAAGGACCCACATAGTGGAGTTCCTACTAAAAAGATTAAAAATGAGTACTATATGTACTCAGATAATGGATTCGGTTCAACAAGTGCTTCTGGTAGCACGGTTGGTTTTAAGATTGCTAAAGATTCTATAGCTCGAGTTACGTCGGGCTTGATGAATGAGAATAATAGTTTAGTTTTATCTCATTTACATCCAGCAATTAAACCACTTAACCAGTTGCGTATGTTAGAGGATGCAACAGTCATTTATACATTGACTCGAGCACCAGAGCGTAGAATCTTTTATATTGACGTTGGTAACTTACCGAAGAATAAGGCAGAGCAATATCTTCGTGATATGATGACTCGCCATAAGAATAAGTTACAATATAATTCGTCAACTGGTGAGATTAGTGACTCACGTAAAATGTTGACAATGACTGAAGATTTTTGGTTCCCACGTAGAGGTGGTGAACGAACAACTGAAGTTGATACACTAGCTGGAGGCAGTGCTCAAGGTTTAAGTGATGATACAAACATGTTGTACTTCCAACGTAAATTATACAAAGCGTTGAAAGTACCTTTAACACGTTTGGAACCTGAAACACAGGCAACCTTTGGTAGAGCTTCAGAAATTACTCGTGATGAATTGAAATTTGGTAAGTTTATCAAACGTATTAGAGCAAGGTTCTCATGGTTATTTACATTAGTCCTTGAGAAACAATTAGTTCTAAAAGGTATTTTAACACCTGAAGAATTTGATGCTATAAGAAATGATATACGATATGAATTTGCTAGAGATAATTATTACGACGAATTAAAACAGTCTGAGATATTACGTGAACGTATGAGTACACTAAGAGATATCGAAGACCATATTGGAAAATATTATTCTAAAGAATGGGTTATCAGAAATATTCTTCAAATGACTGAAGAAGAATTTGAAGAAATGAATGAGCAAATGGAAAAAGAAAAAGCAGAAGCTCCTGATGAGCCAGAAGATGAGAATCCATTTTGATAATAAATAAAATTAATGATTAAATTAAATAGGGACTAAATATGAAAAACTTTAAAGACCTCCTCTCTGAAGTGGCACAACCAAAGTCGCCAGAAGAGAAAGCTTTTAAAGACCAGCATAAGATTGAATTAATCAAGCACCCCGTTGCTCCTGATTATGTTCACACTGGTGAAATAAAAGGCGTAACGAAAAAAGAGCGACCAGCTGATGTTAAAGCTGGTGAAGACGAAAAGAAATACGATGGCGGAGTTGCTGCTAAGGCAAAACCATTTAAGATGCCTCGTAATATTGACGAAACAAAATTAACATTTAAAGGGTTAATTGAAAAAGTATCTGATACTGAAGACCTTCTTGAAAGTCCCCAAGAAGAAGTATCTATGATGATGAAACAATTACACTTTATCTGTTATGCATCTGAAGAGATTATGGAATATCTCGGTGCTGAAGATATGGACCCAGAAGAGTGGTGGCAGAATAAATTAGCACAGACATTCGGTAATATTAAATCTTTATATGCATATGCTAAAGGTTCAGAAGTTGTTAAGAAAGATATTGAACAAGACGACGATTTAGGTGCTGATGACGATGTTGATATATCAGTACCTGATGATGCTGAAGTAGATAACATCATGAACAGCATGTACGAAGAATTAGAAACAGAATCAAAAATTATTACAGAAGCATTCTTATTAAGCGAAGCTAAAATCGACGTTGATTATATCGGCGACGACAAAACGAAAGAATCTCACGAAAAAAGATTTAATGTAAAA
>Ga0213859_10000713_pt1 | contig 15037 bp, 19 predicted proteins | sample PICome_2_FD_160133 | JGI IMG/M metagenome (GOLD analysis project Ga0213859, IMG submission 160133) | Coastal seawater microbial communities near Pivers Island, North Carolina, United States - PICO304 | ecosystem: Environmental > Aquatic > Marine > Coastal | place: USA: North Carolina... | reverse complement strand
GCAAGAGCGGTGACTTTGTTTGAAGGCAAACCTCCAAAAAGCGAACCACTAACGACGGCATTGAAAATGTAACTGCCAGTATCAACGTAAGATGTAATGTCGCCAGCAGCAACCCCGTCACTAACAACACTAGCAAACTCGTTTCCACTGTCTTTAATTACTGTGTCTAAGAATCCCATTGATCTACTCGTTCCTCATAAAAGTTGACATAATTATAATTGTTCCGCATGAGTTTGGCAAATCCCATAGCGGTATCGTAGTCTTCAAAGCACTTGATGTCTTCGGGACCAACTTGACCCACGACATGATTTGTCCATGTGACTACGAAAATTTTCTTGCTCATGAAAAGAAACTCGAAATTGTAATGGTCTTCTCGTGGGTCCAACCAATACATTGTAGCACGTTTTTGAGCGGTTCGAGAAATGACTTCTCAAACTGTGTTTGATAGTCCACATATTTCTCGATACCAAACTCCTTCGGCAACTCACCAAAGAAACTGATGATGTTCTCGTGGAGTGGGTTTGGTGTTTTGAGATACATGAACTTGATCTTCTCACCTTCCTGAATGAGAGGATGTTTGTTTTCTACCTTGTACTTCTTCACATAATAATTGTAAAGTAGAGCACCTCTTACTGCGATTGGCGTTCCCTTCTGATAGATCTCAGTTGGATGTCGGTACTTGGCAAGGTTGTTAACTCCTCTGGGAAAGGCGACTTCATCGTAAGGTCTTTCTCTCGTCTCTGCTCGCACGTCATTGATAAAAGCGATAAGCTCATCATTTGTCTTGCCGATAATAATCTTAAATGCTGCATACAATTTGTCCCTAAAATATGCAGGAGTAGAACTCCTGGCAGTCTCAAGACCCATGATCTTCATCTTGGGTTCTTTATATCTAACGCCCTCACTGTCCCATACATTCAAGATGTAACGCTTCTTAGCAGTCCAAATACCGCGATCTGCGATATTCTCTCGCTTCATCTGCATCTTTTGGTCATATGCCGACACGTAATCCGCAAGTTCTTGATATGAACGTTCAATAAAAGGTTCCAGTTTCTCTTGGCAGATCTTGTCAAGTATCGCCACAATTGCTGCTTTGTCGCCAGACTTAGCACTAAAAAATTTATTAACAAGAGGTCCAAGGTTAAGATAGATGCTGTCAGTGTCGGATGCAATGACATAATCCTCCTTCTCAGTGGAAAGCAATTTATTTAGGTATTCGTTCATACGGTTTTCAATCCATCTGATGGATACCTGACCAGACAAAGTGATCGCCTCAGCATTAGCAAGACGGTAATAACGAAAGTGTTCATTGCCGATTGCACCATAAGCAGAGTTCAAAGAGATCTTCTTTGCCATCTGAATATTGTTACATCTCGCAATCTCTTTCATCAGTTCAACAGTAGGAGTTTTTTCATACTGTTGCTTTGCCTTGATCATCTTCTTCTTGAAGATGACCCTGCTGTCATACATCTTCTTCATCATCTGAGGAAGAAACCCATGCTTCTCTTTTGTATACTGTGCGCCGTTAGCACACACAGCAAACTCGCCGTCAATCTCTACTTGCTTCTCAAGTATTTTATCAACGGTGACCGATGAATGTCTGGTATCTTGGAGCGTCTCTGGTGAGATATTGTACTGCATAATAAGATGAGGATACAGACTGTTAAGGTCAAAACTGACCACCCAATCATAGAATCCTGGGATCGGTTCCTTGACATAAGCACCTGCATATTTTGCATCTTTAGTCGCCTCTTTCTTAGGAGGGATTGCAATCTTGCGTTTCAGTAGTTCACAATAAATGTAGTTATCCCACATGCGAACCTGACTAAACACATCTTCATAATTCACCTTAGCATCATATGCCATGGTGTATGCCAGTTCAATCAGTTTCATCTTGTCATCGAGTTTATCCACAAGACGAACGTCATGGATGTTGTATTCAATGAACTTCTGCCAGTCATTCTCATAGAACTCTTTGAACGTATCGAACTCAGAGTGATCAAGTTTCTTTTCATTCAGTTCTACAGAACAGATATGATCTAGACGATAACTCTCCTGATTTGTATAAGTAAACTTCTTATAGAGTTCGAGATAGTCAAGGCAGGAGATACCAAGAGTATCAATAGCAAACTGCTTACGACCTTTGATGAAGATCTCTCGTTGTGATACAAGTTTCCAAGGCGACAGAAGTTTCACAAACTTCTCGCCCATGATGCGATTAATACGGTTGTGGATATAGGGCATATCGAACAACTGTACGTTCCATCCTGTGATTACGTCAGGGTAATTCGCCTGCCAGTATTCGAGGAATGCGCCCAACATGCTTTCTTCTGATCGGAAATGCATGTAGTCCACCATGGGGTCTTTGTTATCGAATGCTCTCGCTCCGAACACAATAATTCGACCAGAGAAACTGTCCTTAATGGAAATGGCGAGGATCTCCTGATCGGCAGTTTCAATATCAGGGAAACCGTTTTCTGCTGCGGTCTCAATGTCAATTGTGAATACACGGATCTTACTACTATCAAACTTGAGTTCTTCCTCAGGATGCTGCTCAGCTATGTATTGATAGAGAAACCGACTGTTACCATATATTTCAAAGTCATCGACTTCTTTGTATTGCTTAATGAATTCTCTTGCTTCTGAGATAGAACCAAAGTTATGTGGTTCTACACAGTCGCCTTCTAGTGTACGCCATTCTGAATAGTTCTTTGTAGGCAAATACAGCGTAGGGTTGAAAGGAACCCTGACGCTGTAACGGTTGCCATTTTCATAACCACGGACAAGCAGACGGTTGCCTGCTTGCTCAACACTAGTGTAAAACTTCATTCAAGACATTCAATATAACGAGCAAGCAGTTGCTTGCTGGGGTTGGTCATAACAGTCAGATCCGAAGACCTGACATTAAACTCACGCTCAGCAGCATGTGGTGCCCATGGTTCAATCTGACCTTCACAGTCTACAACATATGGTTCCACCATCCAAACATCAGGGTCACCTGGCAAAGTGTCCCCTTCAACTGGTTCTACTTGAGCGATAATCCACTCATTCGCTAGCTTCAGCAGGTTCGCCTTCACTTCCATCTGGTGCCTCCTCAGGATAGAAAATTTGTTCATCGGTCATACCAGTCTCTTTCAACTTGGTAACATAATTATCGAGGATGCCATTGTCAGGGAACACAACACTAATGATATGTTCACCACCCATGCGGTGTTCTTCGATTGGGGAGTACGGGCAGAACCGTGCATACTGAATAGGAATAGTTCCATCATCATTTGGTTCACCCAGAGAAAGAGTGAAAGGATAAAGCATACGGTAACCTACTACCTTGCCTTCCTCTTCCTCACGAATGTCACCAAACAAGCAGAGTACACGTTCACCAGTGGTCAATGTGACCACACGTACACTATGATTAGTCTTCAGTGCTTCTTGCGTCATTTTCTAGTTCCTTTTTCTGTGAGATTTTAGCTTCGTAATTCTTTTTGAGTTGTGGTTCAGGTTCGCTGATTGTCATAATACAATCATATGGAATTTTATACTGCCAGTCTGTAGAGTATGGGTTCCACTTACTGAACTTTACTTTATATTCCATTTGATATTCCTCAGCAAGATACTGAGGGGTGTCACCAACCATGTCAAGAACATAGGGTTCTTCCATGAGAAGGCACACACCTTTCTGGTTATCTTCAGGACCGTCAAAGACTTCTTTCAAGTCAGTGATAACCCTGTCACCAGTCTTTAATGTAACAACGGAGATTGCCATGGTGATATTGTTTTACACTTCAGTTTACCATTGAAAAGGGGGACCGTCAAGTCCCCCTTCGATTTTATTTAGAACCACTTCTTTCGCTTCTGTTTCTCTGGCAGTTCTTTCTTCAGAGTTACTGTAAGTAGTCCATCAATGAATTCTACACTTTCCACTTCCACATCATCTGCCATCTGCCAGTTCTTTGAAAATGTCTTGTAAGATATTCCTCTATGTGCGTAGTCTCTTTCTTTTTCTTCTGGTGATTTTCTAGCAGAAACTGTTAAGACGTTTCGTTCGGTCTCCACTTCGATATCTCTTTCTGAAAATCCAGCAAGAGCGACTTCCAATATTGTTCTACCATCATGTCCATGAATGACATTGTAAGGAGGATAACTCTTTCCTGCTCCTGCAAGAGCTTCAAGTCTGCTGAATGTTTCATCGAACCCAATTGAATGCGGTGTGTATGTTTCCCAATTAAATGTAACCATTGTCCTGTTAAGCGACGTGTACGTGTGACCCGTTAGGCATCACAGTATTATTTAAGGACTTACGCTAAACGTTTAATAGTGGAGAACCGTATTAAAACTTACGGTTTACAGTAATCTTACTGCTTCCAGGATAGTATTTTGATCCTTATCATTATAGTCTCTATTGTTAGAGATGTAATCCATTGTATTGAAATCAAATAAATCAAACCCAACAGAGTATCGAGTTTCTTTTACTGGTTCAACAAAATGCTCTACCCACGATGGGAACATGGATATTCTTCCTTCCTTGTTCTCACATTTCCAAGGACCATAGTAGGAAGAAAGATGTGGAATAATATAATCGGTTGTAGTGCCAGATGAAAAACTAAGATTTGCACTTAAGTATGCATTCTCATGATATGAATGACAATGTTGTTCTATTTCCTCTCCTGGTTCTAAAACAACTGCCCACCCTTTGATCCACAAACTTTCTCCAAGTTCTGGTGGTAGGTGTAATGCCTCCATATATTCTGTATACACTCTGTATACTTCTTCACGCAATTTTTTAAGACATGGGTATTCCCACTTAAAAATATTGTAGTCTTTCCACTCTTCTCTATATTTGCCATGATTATTTTCAATCATAGCAAGTGCTAGATCATACGTGATACTTGTATCGATATCGTCTAACCATATAGGTACATCAAAAACTGGGGCAAACGGTGTGTTTGCTTCCCAGTTCTTCCAGCGATATAGATGTTTGTGTGCTTTTTCTTCAGTGTTGTATACACACCTGCAGTATGCATTATCTAAAATATTCTCAATCTCATTCATCTGCGGTGACTTTTTTTCTCCCAATATTATACTTGCTTTCAAGCGTCCAGTCACCCTTCTCTTTATAAGAAAGAACTTTAATTTGATTGAGAGGAGCGAGGTCTGCAATCTTCTCTTGACTTACAGAAGAGATTACAATAAGACCCCAGTCAACTAGAAGTTGAATAATACGATTGCGACGTTGTACATCATTCAAAGAAAGATTTGTTTTCTTTCCATCGAGTGCGAACAATTCTTTGAAGTGTACGATGTAATACTTACCTTGCTTATGAAGGATATGACAAGACTGATAAATCTTCTTCTCTTTGCGGGATGCCACACCAATCCTAGTTAGTGTTTCTCTCACTTTCAAAAAGTCATCTGGTTCTGAAAGAACCACTTCTACCATGTCCGACTGTTTCCACTGGATTTCTGTGTCACCCATTTTTTCCACCTTTGCTCAATGATTTTTTAATATTATCTAGTTGATCCTTGGTGAGAATTCTGAGCGCCTGCAGAGCTTTATCGTCATTATAACCATAATACTCTTTGACTAACTCAAGATAATCAATAGAATCTTTTCTTGCCCAAGGAGAGAAACGCTTCCTGGGTTTCACACTATTTAGCAAAAAATCATATTGCATCTTCTTAGGAAGTTCAGGATACTTGTTCATCTCGTTAGCATACAAGATAGTATCCGTAAAAGAACTCAGACACCTATTAATGATGTAAGGAGGATATCCTCTCTCTGCTTCAGCATCACCATCAAGGATATTCTTCTTAGATTGATTGATGCTGTACAGGTAGTCTTTGAGTTGGTACGTCATTCCAGTGTCTGATTACTCCAGATATAATAAAAAGGTTAGTGACCAAGTAAGAAATAAAAATAAGGGTGCGTATGCCAGCAATAGTATCTGCCTCTCGGTCGTTTCGTCCATACTTTTCTCCTAGTGCTTTACACCATAGTCTCCAAAGTCTAGAACTTCGCATTTACGCCCACCACAGTTGCACCAGGATTACGAGCAAGCGCAACCTTACGAGCATCCTGGTAGTCACGAGCAATCACTTCTTCAATAAAGACAGTGCCTGCTTTGTAGAGTTTGACTTCACACTTCATAATTCAAAAGGACGAGTTCTTTGCGAGATGCTTGATCTGTATTATAACTCCCCACGCTCCTCATCGTGTAAGTGTGTGCAAATTCTGCACCTGTCCACCCCTCAAAGCGATCTCGGATTAGTTGCGACGAGTTATAAGAAACAAGTTGATGACCAACAAAACGGTCACAATCCCTAGCAAAGGCGTCGTGATCAAATCCTTTGTGCATACTTCCACGCTTACCATATAGATTGGATCCGATTTCGTAAGGGGGATCAAGGTAGGTGAATACTTTTCGGTTATCTGTAAGGAGCTCTTCATAACTTAGGTTGGTAATTTTCCAGTTGCCAATCAACGCCTGATAGTCAGTCAGTTTCTGGATACCATTGAGAGAGAAGTTACTGTCGCTGGCTTGTTTTGAGAAGGAGGAACTCTCTGTGAGACCCGAAAAAGAACACTTGTTAACAACATAAAAAGAAACAGCACGCCAAATGTTTTCAGAGTATGGCGGGAAGGTATTCGATGTTGAAGATCCTGACAGATACTCTTTAGCATCCAAGAAAAGTTTTTTCGCGGAAGTGGGGTCAGGGTGCCTTTGTTTAAGTTGGAGGAGTATGTCTTTAACTTCATGACCATGATCTTGGAGTTCTCTCCAGAAATTATACAGTGGTTCATACAGATCATTGACCCAGATCTGTAGATGGGGATACCGCTTAGATACCTCTAGTGCCACACTACCGCCACCAAGAAAAGGTTCATGGTAGTCGGTATAGTTTTTTAGGTCAGGGATGTACTGAAAAAGTTTGCTGAGTGCTCTACTCTTACCGCCTGGGTAACGAAGAGGTGTCTTCAGGGACTTGATAGTCTGGGGCATGATATTTAAGATATTCAAAAAAGGTGAGTTTCATCTCCTTGAGCGTCATACCACAATGTGCGGCAGCCGCTGGTAGGTTCATTGTAGCACGAAACAGAGCATCATTTGCTTCTGCTACGTTTGTTGGCGTCGTTTTTACTCTTGATGTATGCCCATTGCCTGGCGGGTTCTTGTTCAAGTCTCTCATGCATTTCCTCCATTGCTTGGATCCTCGGATCCTTCTCCACAAATTTTAGTAGTGTCATTTTCAAACTTTAGTAAGTAATTTTCTGCCATCCTAACTCCAGTAAGAGTATCCCCAAGTCCACCAATAGAAACATTACATGTCTGACAAAGATATCCTCTAAGTTTTCCTGTAATATGACAATGGTCTAATGATAGGGGAGCATCTGTCCTACCACAACAATCACAAGGAGTTCCCAGTGGTTTAGTTTTACCATGTATCTTTTGAAGTTCTTTTTCAAATTTTCGTATTTCTTTCCTACAACTATAACAAACTCTCTTGCGATATATTTTTGTTTTTGTTGTAGAACTAATTTCAAAACAATCTTCTTCTTTTTCTAAATTACACCTGATGCATTTCTTCATTTAAATTCACAACTCATCATGATCTCAGTAAGACATGCGAGCATGTTCACTTCTTGGTCAGGGACAACAGAGATATCCCTCATGTATTTGGCAATGATAAGAACTGCCTCAGGAATAGACGCAGGTTTCATTACGTTGTAGATACTGTCATAGATCTTACGCATCACCATACTAGGATCATTGTCCATATGTTGAACAACCCAGTTCTTGACAGTGGTGAACTCTTTCTTCTTCAGCGAGCTAAGAAGACTATCCAAATTAACGTCAGCAACGTCCACAAGAATAGCAGAAGTGATACTTCCAGTAGCAGCGTAGCGTTGGCACTCATTAATAAGACGACGCCAATCAGGATAATAACGCTTAGTGATCTTAGCGAGAACCTTGTCTTCATACTGGATCTGCTCATGATCAAGGATAGTTTTTAGACGAGTAAAGAACTGACCTTGAAGACCAGTTGCCTGATCAGGTTTGATCCTGAAGTCAACAACCGTGCATCGTGAGTGCAGCGGTTCAATGATCTTGTTAATGAAGTTACAGGTGAAGATGAAACGACAGTTGCCATGAAACTCCTCCACAGCGGTCCTGAGCGACAGTTGCACATCGTTAGTGGTGTTGTCTGCCTCATCGATGATGACGACCTTGTGGGACGCTCCAGAGGTCAGAGAGATGGTGGTGGCAAACTGCCTTACACGGTTCCTCACGGTGTCTAGGAAGCGTCCTTCATCTGATCCGTTGATAACGATGTAAGAGGCACCAATCTCCTCACACAGCGCCTTAGCGATGGTAGTCTTGCCCACACCTGCAGTGCCACTCAGCAGCAGGTTAGGCAGTTCGCCCTGGTTGACGAAACCCTGAAACACATCTTTGATGGTGTCAGGGAGAATACAATCTTCAACAATGTTAGGTCGATACTTCTCAACCCAAAGAAACTCTTTGCTCATTCAAGTGGTCTCACGAATTCATTTACAATAATGTCAGACGCTTCAAGCGTCTCCTTCATATACTCTACACCTTTTTCTGGTGTAGTGTGGTCACCACACGTAAAGGCATCACAAACTGCCATGCCTTTCTCTGGCCAAGTGTGAACACTAATATGACTTTCACCAAGCATCGCGATGCCAGTAAGTCCTTGTGGTTCAAACTTATGCACAGATAAGTTTAGGAGGGTGGAGTTGCATTCTTTTGCTGCACGATACAGCATCATTCGCATAAACTCTTTGTCCTCCATTCGATCTACATTACAACCTTTCAAAGTAAACAGGATATGTTTCAAGGTTCTAGTGCCACATAGTACGTCAGATCGATTGTACTATGCTGCCACTCAGAAATCAACGACTTGGATACTTTGACCGAATAGTCGCCAGGGAGTACACGGATGTTATCAATCTTGAGATCAAGACTAAAGGTGCCCGACGTACAACCTGCCACGGTGATATCGTAAGTATTACTGGTATCATTTTCTTTATCGCGGAGGATAATTTTGATAGTATCTAGTCCTTCTTCGGACTGAAAAGTGAGGTCGGGAAGACCGTACACTGCAGATGCCTTGCGAAGTGCAAGTAGATCTTCAGCAGAAAGAGTGAACTGAATATCAGCACCAGGGAAATTTACATTCCTTTCTGGAGCACTCTTGAGCGTAATCTCAGGATCCGAGAAATAGTATTTTGCAGAAGTGCGCCCCCCGCGAATGCTAACATAATCGTTAGAGGTGAACTCGAGCTGAGGATCGTTAAACAGAGAGATACCGCCAAGAAACTGACTGAGATCATAAATTGCGAAGTCAGCAGGAAATACTTCTTCGCCAGTAAACTTTGCGAGAATGTTTTCTGCATTGCTGATAGTGCGTACTGTGCTTCCCTCTCGGAATACGATGGACGAGTTGATCGTGGAAAAGTTCTTGAGGACATCGAGAGTTTGTTCAGATAGGATAACTTTGCTCATTGGTTGTAGGTTTCAAGGGTTGTAGATTTGTCAGAGAAGTGAAGAAGAAGCAGAGCGTAGTGAAGGATCTTGATGATATCACGGCGGGCAGTGCCCTTCTTATCATACCGTGATGCATACTTAAGAATGTTGCTTCTGCAAAATGCCTCTGCATCACCACATGCTTCAATCAAGTCTAACGTTTGAATGCTGTCATTACCAGCAGAGTAGTGTTGTCCATATGTTCCAGTAATGTAATCACGTAGCTCTTGGAGTAGAGCATCTTCATTATATTTGTTTGCCATTCACTTGTCCCAGATAAGGCGAATATTATCATGGTAGCATTCTTCTAAGTTGCCGTCAAGATCTTTGACAAATAACTTGAGACCCTCGCCACCAAGGATCTTAACAGTCTTGCCGCTGTCTAGAACGGCAAGATTGTTTACATAACCGTGGAACTTATCAGTCCTGAGTTGTGGCATCTTCTTCCTCCGTGTTTACATCAGCGTCAATTTTATCATAGAGTTCGATGAATGACTGCTTAGTCTCTTCATCAAAACGGTTCACACAAACCTTGATCGACTTCATACGATCGCCCCAGATAGCATAGGCACGAACAATATGAACAAGACGACGGGTGGAAATAACCTCATCAATACCTCCATCTTTAAAAGTTTTACGAATAATGTCTGCCCAGTTAGCAAGATTGGTGCAGAACTCCTCATCGTTCTTGCCGACAGATGCAGCAATACGAGAAAGGATTTTGGTTTCAATAGCAGGGGTAGGATACTCCTGCTCAAAAGTGAGAGCAAAACGCTCAAGGAATGCTTCGTTGAGCACGTTGGTTCCAATGAACCGACCGTCATCAGATCCCTTACCCTTGGTGTTGGCAGTAGCGATGACGTTGAAACCAGCAGCAGGTTGAACATAGCGACCAGTCTTCTTCAGGAAGATACCCTTGCCTTCCAGAATAGATTGCAGACACAGGATCTTGTTAGATGCCAGGTCAACCTCATCTAGAAGCAGCACAGCTCCCCTCTCAAGAGCTTCCACCACGGGTCCGTTATGCCAAACAGTGTTGCCATCAACAAGACGAAACCCACCAATAAGATCATCCTCGTCGGTTTCAATGGTAATGTTTACACGGATCAACTCCCTATTTAGATCAGCACATGCCTGCTCAACAGAGAAGGTCTTGCCGTTTCCTGACAGACCAGTGATGAAAGTAGGGTAGAAGATACCAGACTTGATAATCTTCTTCACGTCAGTGAAGTTGCCGAAAGGAACATAAGTGTTGTCCTTGCTAGGAACTAGGTTCTGCTGCACAGCAGGAGCAGCAGCAGGTGCTTGATAGGTCTGCTCAAGTTTTTCTTGAACAGTCAAGTTCCACTTGCCAATTCCTTGCTTGTAATCCTTGAGGCGCTTCTTGACAGTAGCAAGAGAGCAGTTGAAGTGCTCAGATGCTTCAAACAATTGCTTCGTGTTTACCTCAGTACCGCAGTTATCGGTAAGGTAAGAAACGAGGTCTTCAGTAGAAACGGGAACGGGAGCGAAAGGCATGTGTCTTTGTTGTGTATGAATATAGTATAGGGTGTGTGGGTGTCTTGTGGGACACCCCTAGACCAGTTTGTCAACTGACATACTCAATGAATGAACTGAGCAGTTTCTTGTTTGTGGACTTGCTACCGAGCATTTTCTTGAATGCTTTTGTGATCTGTCCTTTGGATGCTCCTTCATTAACATTGAATTCAGTGCTCTCATTCAGGGAGTTGTTAGAGATAGCGTACAGAGCAGTGAACGAGATAGGGTTCTTAATGATAGCAGACTTCTCTTTCTTCCACTGCTTCTGGATCTGAGAGTAACCATCGAAGTCAGCATAGCGACTGACGAAACCCTGTAGTTGGTTGCCAGTAAGAATTCGGAAACCAATCACATTCACATTAGGGTTACGATCGCGCAGTTGCTTGATAAAGATGTTAGTAACATTGTCATAGTCAAATGCTTCATAAGTGATACCAGTCTTGCGATCACGAAGGGTCTGATGGAAGTCAATCCGACGAGGACGAACAGAATACTCATCTTTGTGATCAAGATAGATCTCATGACCGTATGCTGCTGCACAACCTTCACCGTCAGACAGAATACAGACATTGACTTTCTGCAAGTCATTCTGTTGCTTGAACTGAGGAATGATGTAGTTAAGAGTAATGATCGCTTCGTTCAAAGGAGTGCCAGAGAGTTGCAAACCAAAGGTAGAGTTGTAACCAGTGTATTCTTTATAGCAAGATGCTTCACGATAAAGGTTCTTACACTGACGCTCATAGTCACGAGCATTAGAACGGGAAGAGATGAAGTTTACCATGTGAAAATACTCTTTGTTGATATACACAGTGTTCTTCTCAACACCAGGAAAATCATAGTCCAAGTAATTTGTTTCACCTGCCATAGCACGCTTGGCAGCAACCCACTCATTGGTGAATGCATACACTTCAAACGGGATCTGAACTTTCTTACAAAAAGCAGTCAAGTTCAGCAGTTGCTTGACAGTTGCCATCAGTTCATTTGCCATAGAACCTGACCAGTCAAGAACAAACAGCAGACCGTGGTTCTTACCGTCAGGAAGAACAGTTACTTTTTTGAAGAGATCTTCGTTATAACGATAAGTGTGTAACTTTGCAGTATCAAGCACACCAGTCTTAGATTGACCAGCACGAGCATAAGCGTCAGCAGACTTACGACACTCAAACTCTTTGACAAGATAGTTTACCTCCTTCTGTGATTGCTTGCGGAATGCATAATAACGATTGTCAACAATCTCATAGACTTCAGGATCTTTCGCTTGACTGTCAATCCAGTCATGAACGGTAGTCCAATCAACAATGATATTATCTAGGTCAATTGCATCAGGAATTTCAACATATACTGGATTATTGACATGGCGAGAAGAGAGTTTCTCAGATGCATTGTCAAATGCACGTTGGGTTTCTGAAGTATCAGAACCACCTTCACCTACTTCATCTTCTTCGTCATCCCACTCATCGATTTCTTCCTCATCATCTTCGTTCTCGATAGGACCAGAAATGTTGCTACCTGCTTGAGGCATTGCTTCTGGTTGCTTCTCTTCACTTTGCTGCTCAGTTTCTTCGGCATCGTTACTTTCAGTTTCACCCTCTTCAGGTTGCTGACCTGCAGGCATCTCTGCTACTTTTTCAGTCTGATTGCTGAAGTTGTACACATCAACAGCGATCTGCAGAACATCTTCAAAGGTCTCAGCAATGTCAGTGCGAGCAACAAATACCTGCTCCTCAATAGAGAAGGGGATCATTGCACTAGCACCGATCTTGAAGTGCAGGTTGATACGGTCAATCAAACTGAACTTTGTAATATCATGTTCAGCAACATCAAAAAAGTCTCTGTCATTCAGTTCTTTGTAACCACCAGCAAATGACTTACGAAGACCAGGAAACTTGCGCTTCATCAGTTTCTCGATGCGAGCGTCCTCAATGACGTTCACAAAGTCTTTGGGGCAGTCAGCAACACCACGCCAGTCTTCATTAGGAGTGAACAGAGCATGACCTACCTCGTGACCGACGAGCATGTCATACACAATGTCAGATGCCTTGTCCCACAAGGGAAGGGTCAGCACGCGACGATCAACGTCGAACATTGCTGTAGGGGTCTTGCGATGCTCTACAATCAGGTTCTCTGTAGCAAGCAGTCTAGCAAGGTTACCTTTGATTTCTTTGGTTGACATGTGTCTCTTTTGCTGATGTTATTAGCATAGCAAAAAGGACTGGTCATCCGACCAGTCCATGTGTCACTTCGTTAACTGTCTCGGTCATGATGCTGTAGTTCTTGACCTTCTCAACGGTGATCGTTCTATCAAATTTGTCGTCTAAACCCTGCTTGTGACTGATGACATACACCTTAGTGGTCTCATCAAAGTTCCTGAGGATCCATCCTAGATCAGATGTACCTGACTGGTCAAGTGACCCATCAAAGATTTCATCCAGGATCAATAGGTTAGTATCCACAGAATTCTTAAGTTTAGCAATACTACGCCAAGTAAGCAGCAGAGCGATGTCAATACGAGCTTTCTCTCCTTCACTGAAACTATCATAAGAAAACACATCACGGTATCTAGATTTGATTTGCTCCTCAAAGTTCTCATCCAAGGTGAAATTGACATAGAACTCCATCCTTTGTAAGAATTCGTTAATCAACTTGTTCATGGTAGGTAGATAGGTCTTGATGATCCTAGTCTTGATACCATTGTCTTTGAGAAGTTGACCAGCGGTTGTAAGAACATCGCGGTCCTCTTTCAGACTAGCATGTTGTTTGCTCAGATCCTTCTTAGAGTTTACAAGAAGTTGCAATTTCTCATACTCTGCCTTCTTGTCAACATTGTCACCCTTCAGTTCTTTGATCTCATCCTGCAGTGCTTCCACTTGTTTACGAACAGTCATCAACTGGAAGTTAGTCTGAGAGATTGTGGTGTTGATGTTATTGACTTCAGTAGACAGTTCAGTGAACTTAGCAAACCGCTCCTGCTCTGTAGTGATTGCTTTCTGCAGATCTTCATAACCGATGTTCATCTCATCGACTTTAGATTTTCCTACCTCAAGTTTTTCAGCACGAAACTCATCTGACAGATCTTGTGTACACGTAGGACACACATGATTGGTCTCAAAGAACTCATGTTCTTTCTTACATGTGTTCAGTTTATGTGTCAACTTAATCATGTATGTGTTCAACTTTTGCAATTTCTCATTAGATTTTTGATACTCTTGCATTTCTTCATTAAGAATTCCGATTTGTTGTGTTAAGATTGACACATCTTCGGCACCTTGGAGTTCAGTTTTTTTATACTCGTTAACTTTTTCTTGCTTACGATCAATCTCTTCTTGAGTTCGTTGCTGCAGGTTCAGCATGTTCTGCTTCTGCATTTCAATCTTATCTTTAAGAAGATCAAGTTGATAGTCAATGTCACGAACTTCTTCATTGTTCTCTCTGATCTTATCTTTGAGTAGAACATTCATTGTGGAGAATACCTGAATGTCCAAGATATCCTCAATGATATCACGACGAGATGACGCAGGTAGTTTCATGAATGGGACGAATGTAGATGATCCCAACACAACAATCTGCGTGAATGATTTGTAATTCATCTTGAGGACGTTTGCCTCAAAGTTTTTTTGCTGTTCTACAACAGTGCTCTCTTGGTTCCATGCTTGTCCGTTGCAGAAGATTTCAAACTTGTTCGGTTTGATACCACGAACAACCTTGTATTCCATCTTACCAATACGGAACTCGATCTCAACCAGGCAATCTTTTTCATTGATACTATTGATCAATGATCCTTTACTAATCTTACGAAAGGGTTTGCCAAACAGAGAAAAGGTAAGGGCATCCAAAATGGTGCTCTTACCTGCTCCGTTGCTACCAACGATTAGATTTGTTCTGCCTGCTTCTAGATCAATTTCACTAAACACATTACCCGTGGACAAGAAATTCTTCCAACGGATCTTCTC
>Ga0213859_10000709_pt1 | contig 15059 bp, 10 predicted proteins | sample PICome_2_FD_160133 | JGI IMG/M metagenome (GOLD analysis project Ga0213859, IMG submission 160133) | Coastal seawater microbial communities near Pivers Island, North Carolina, United States - PICO304 | ecosystem: Environmental > Aquatic > Marine > Coastal | place: USA: North Carolina... | reverse complement strand
ATAGTAATCAAGGATACAGCGGTAGTCTGAGAAACTTCTGTAGAAAGAGCTAAGGCACTGTCAGCGGTGTAATTTTCATTAAATACACCTCCATATGGAAAATTGTCGGAATCGAAAGGATAGGCCAACTTTTACTTCTCCAGATTAATCTTTTTTTCTACAGTATGTTCACGATACCATGAAAAGTTACCAGCAACGACATCATCGTCTTTCATTTCTTCTTGCCATTCTCGAACATTTGCACCTCTAACTTGAATCTTTGCGTAGGCTTCAGTGCGTTTAAACGGAATTACTTGAATAATTGGTTCGCCTCTTTTAATAAAAAACTCAAATTCTGCTTTATTATCCGGGTTTAAAATCCTAAATGGAAAATTAATAATATTATGATAATTATCTGTATCTACTACTCCAGTAAAACATTCAAAATATTTATTACCGCTGTTGATAGGAGATACAAACAAACACGAATATCCTTCTCTAGTATTGATTTTCCATGGGTTAATAAACTTCAATACTGGTCCCCTAAAAGGACCTGTTCCCATCTGCCTTTCATCATGTGTCGATAACAATTCATGAATTTTTCCTGCCAAATTAATTTGACTTCTTGTTTCTTTAATAAAGTTTTTTCCATAATCACCAACCTTAATATACATATCTGCAGGTGCAGGAATAGTATAACCAATCTTCATAGCATCAAGAAAAGGAACACACTTTCTAACAGTATCTAATTTTCTTTCTAAGGCCATTGGATGAATACCCTCAGAAGTCTGTTCCTTCATTTTTTTAATCCAGTCAGGCAAAAACTTTCTAGCATTATCCGGTTTTGCAACATAAGTATAGGCAGGATCAATCGATACAAATTCAATCAGAGGTTTTTGTTGTTTAAACAAATTCAACATTATAATTCCTAATCATATATTCAGTTAAATTATTTTTTAATCAAGATTGCGGCTTGTGTACAGTTCATCGGGAGAACCCAGTGAGCAACAGAATTCGACGGATTAACGGCATAAAATCCGTCATCATCCAGTTGAATAGAAACCTGATCAAGATAGTTATACTTATGTGGTGAGTAAGGACCAAAAATCTTCAACCCATATGTTCTACCTAACATGGCAAAAGCAGATTGTTTCTTACTCGTTCCTCCTGGGTTACCAAACTCTCCAAGCGGGTGGAAATTGGTAGACTGGGTATATTGATTCGAATTATTTGCAAAAAGATTGCCCGTGCCTTGAGTAGTGATGCTATTACTAGGAGCTATGTGTTGATGAATACCGCCACCATGAAGTCGCATTGTTCCAACAGAGATAATAGGTTCGTATACGGAATATTGATTTAAATTTTCCGGTGTAGGATGGAATTCCTGCCAAGCTTCTCTATTAGCATCTGCAGTATCAATACCATTACCGCTAGCAGAATCAAGATACGCAGATACCATTGGAATACTAGCACCATATGTTGCCACACGGCCCGGAGCTCCAGGATCTCCTGGAGTATGTTCGGATAGAGATCCAAGTACTGCCATGTCATCATCACCGAATAATCCGTGTCTAGATCCAAAGAACAGCTCGTTAAGAGAGAAACAAGTGTGTTTATTTTGGTGTCCTACATATCCCAACCAACCCATGTGTAATCTTGTAGCAGAAAGATATTCTCTGCCTGAAGCCGGAGTGATATAACCATCATATGTTTGAACCGATTCAGATCTACTAATAGTACCTCTTAGTGTAGTTGTTGTTCTAGTTGGATACTCGGTTAGAGCAAACTGAGCTCCATCGGCACCAAGCCACATGTTTTCCCTACCTTGGGTTGCTCCATGAGCTACGACATTAGATCCATTGGTTGATGTGGTTAAATCCCAGCCTTGATAAGTTAGGGATCCGTAAGTGGCATTTTTATTTCCAGTTGCAGTTTCACCTACACCCAGGTTTTTATCTCTTTGGTTAGACAGCGAAGAATTCTGTAACAAACCAGTAGTCTGGGAATTTGTAAAGTCATCTCCATGGGTATTGTCATTTGGCGTCCAATATCTATTGACAAACCCCATTAGAATATTACCACCTAACTCGGCGGTTGAATAATTATGTCTGTTCCCGCCGCTTGCGTTTGTGTTATTAAAAGTTTTACCTTCTGTAGTGTTTTGATTATGATCTGTAAAATAGTCACCACTATAAGCCGTCACGGTACCTGCGTTAAACGCCCTATTTCGCTGCCCCATTCTTTGTTCACCCACTGCACCTGTATTATTAGCATTGGTAGCATTTCCATCGACCTGAGAGCCGAAATATCTATGGTCATTTAATGTATAGCTGCTACTATTAGACGCAGCCACATATCTAGCGTTACCGCTAGTTTCGGTAGATGTTTTAGAGTTAGCCAAAGACACAGTATTAGAGCTGTTATTGTTAAGATTAGTGTCGTTATTTAGGATAGGATCAACAGCATAAAAACTATTGGGAGTGGCCATTCCGTTATTCATTAACAAGCTGTGGAGATTAGTTCTAAGTCCATTATGAATATACTCACCATCAGGAGCAGCTTCACCATACTCTTTTTTATACTCAGATGCAAATAGTGTAGTATTATATTCAGATACTTTTTCAGGATCATCATCCTGGTGTTGAGTTGTATGCATAATAAGATATCTGGCATCGGCATTAGAGTCTACACCACGATATGTATCAGTACCATGAGCAGAGTCCACGTTAGCTGCGCTAGAGGCCTGATCACCAAACATCCATAGTGTAGAGTTTCCATCAATCAAAAACTTAAGTTCATTATACATGTTTTTGACGGAAGTATCTTTATGACCAAACCCAGTCTGAGCATATCTATCATAGTAAATATCATACAACGTAGAGTTACCTCTAGTTCCATCTTTTCTGATAATATTTCCTAGATTTCCAAGAGCGTTGTTAAATGAATTAGTATTATTATTATTGTACATGCGAGTAAAAATAGAAGTGGCAGTGTTACCAGAACCTGGATTATTTCCAAATCTACCAGCATTCCAGTACCAAGACTGCGCCTCGTAGGCCAATGAACCGTCCATTTTACCAAAACCATCAGCTTCAGCCATCGAACTACCTGCAGCGATTGCAGAGTCCTTAGTCCATCCGCCCTGAGTTGTACTACCAGCCAACATGCTAGTCAACAATGAAGCCGGCCAGTCACCAAACATTTCATATCTCAGAACCAGCGTTTTATTAGAACTTAAATATCTATTACTTCTAGCTTCATCATTATACTCATTATTTTCTAAATACGTCGCTTCATCTCTTTCAAACAACTTGAGCTTTAAGTATTTGTAGTGGCCGGTAGTAGCATGGTCATAACATTTAGCTCTTAAGAAGCCAAAGGTAGCACTATCATCACCGCCATGCACAATATCTCCAGCAGAATCCGCGCCATCAAATCTTTCCCATCCCAGATGATTACTGATTGGATTTGATGCAGTGTCATCGATTTCCGTTGAAATTGCTCTTTGAATAATATGCATCAAATCTTTTTTATCTTGCAAAGTTGCAGTACTTTTGACAATACCAGTTGTTGCATCAGTGGTATCAACTTTAAAGTTAAGATACTTTGCGTTATCACTAAGATTGAAAGTGGAAGATAAAACTGTCATTATTTCTAACCTTTTTAATTTACGGTGTAGTTAACTTCTACTGTTAAATGGCTGTGTGTCGTGCTACTATTGATAGCAACAATGTCTAGTCTAACGTTATCGGTAGTACCAATCACCGTTTCTGTTAAAGATTGAGTTCCACCTAAAGATGTTTGTCCAGAGGATATTGTAAAACTAGAACCAATATCCGTGGTTCCATTCTTAACAAGTTTAAACTCAATATCTGCATCTCCAGCTTCAGCCAGAGTTGCGTCGATACTTTTTAAAGTGATTGCTGATTGTGGGGTATAGGTAAGAGATCCCGTTCCGGCGGTAAAAGTAGAAAGCTGAACGATAGCAAATGCATCTAATGGATTAAGGACTGGAATAAAAGACGCGCCATCCCAGACTTCCAATCGGCTTTCTGTTAAATCAAAGAAAAGCTCACCTGAGTCAGCACCAGCAGAAACACTAGGAGCGCCACCGGAGGAATCAATGGATGCTCTGAGTCTAGTTAAACCAGAACCAATACCAGTGATAATTCCTGATACGTTTAAATCAGAATCAAATGTAGCATCTTTTCCGACTTGTAGGCCATTTTTGACCTTAAAGTCCTTATCATTCGCCAAGGTTCACTCTCCCCAATAGGCTACCTAAATTATATTTTTATTTATACAAAATCAATCCGTTAACAACATTTTCATAACCTTGAATATAGTAGGATTAGTCGAAGCTGGTGTAGCTAACAATCGGACATCCCCACCATTAATATCAACGTCATATGTGGCCAGCGTGGATCCTGTGGCTACCTGGCCATATTCTGTGGCAACTGCAGTACTACCATCGTGTGTAATAAGTAGCTCGCTGATATATCTGTTATTTCCATCTTTTGCGGTAACGACAATCTTAGCACCTGAATACGTAGTGGCAGAGAATGTTGCAATTGCGGTTTGGCTAATCGATGTAGTTCTATCAGAGTCACCTCCAATATTAACTTTAGAATCAATGTCAATATTATTTCCAAAGACTCTAGGTATGATTGGTTCAACAAAAGTCGCAACATCAGTTACAAGTCTAAAGTCACCGGTTAGAGGATTAAAGTTAATACTATCAACCGTATCACCCAAGGATGCTTGTGCACCTACCAGTCCGATACTATCTACAAAGCCAGATGCATCAACCGTAATAACAGGAATCTTGGTAGATGTACCATATGTACCTGGAGAAGTTGATGCGGTACGTCTTGTAATTCTATTAGCAGAAAGACTGTCACTAATGAATACGTCACCTGCTACGTCAAGTGCTGCTGTAGGACTACTGTTGTCAATACCTATGCCGTTAGAGTCGATAACTATTCGTCCAAGCCCAGCAGTATGATCTTTAAATTCAAATTGACCGCTGCTTTTGTTAGTTAAACGGTACTCTCGTACGGTATTTTTAAGAAAAAACGCCGTCGCTTTAGGGGTAACGGAATTAGTGTTCTCAATCTTGAATTTGGTTGAAACGCCACTATCTACGATGTGCAACCGCGTGCCTGCGTCCGGCGACGTAGTGCCCATACCAACTGCTGCCGTATTAACAAAAAGCGTATCAGTGCCGACAATCAAGTTTTCAGAAATAGTAGCAGAATCTGCTGTTAACTTGCCGATAGTGATATCATTAGTAGTCGTATTACCTTTAGTCGTAACAAAATCTAATGTATAAGCAGCTTCAGCAGAATCGATTTGTTGTTCAACCAATGCAGAGTCATGTAAAGTAAGAGCTGCAATCTGTGCGTCAACATACGACTTACTTGTTAGTGCACTATCAACAGAAGGAGTTAATGTAGAAACTAATGCTTCACCAGTTATGTCTATACCAGTAGCTGTCGTGGCAAGTTTTTCGTTAGAGCTGTAATAAAGTTGTACGGCCCCGCCATTGACAGCCTTTAAATATTTGTTATTACTAAGATTAGTTAATTCAAGATTATCAGAACGAATCAAGAATCCACTACTATTAACTCCGTCACTAATAAGACTATAGCCACTTGCTGTATGTCTAATTGTAAGATCTTGTTGTGCGCCTAATATAATTTGAGAATTATCAGGCATGATAAGATCATCAGAATCAACAAAAGTTAGATTACCACTAACAGTTAAAGGGCCATTAATAGTGGCAGAATCTGATACTAACTCACCAGTAACATTAACGCCAGTACTAGAAGTAGCAAATTTTTGATCAGCATTGTGGTAAAGATTAACTCCTGCAAGAGAAGCTGTAATAAAATCATTATTTGAAGCATTGCTAAGCGTAATTGCACTTGATCTAATATATAACTGACCTGCCCCAACTTCATCAATATAGCTATTATCAAATGCGTGGTATATTTCAAGGTCAGAAGCATCACCCAATTTAATCTTTGAGTGATCCGGCATGATAAGATCATCAGAATCACTGAAAGTAATGTCGCCATTAGTTGTGATACCAGCAACAGTAATAGTATTGGTTGTACTATTACCTCTATTTGTTACAGCCTGTAGAGTAGAAGCACTTACACTATTGTCCACATAAAATTTACTAGCTAAAGCACTATCGGTAGACGGTGTTAATGTAGAGACTAAAGCTTCGCCAGTTACATCAATATTTTTACTGAATTCCCACTTATCACCAATTGTACGATATGTAATTTTAGGATTATCAGAATAAGATCCTACTGTAATTCCAGCACCATCTGCTTGAGAACTACTTGTAGCAGAGTCAGCAATAATAATATTTTTATCTCTGATAGTAAGATCTACAGAGTTAATCGTAGTAGTTGTACCGTTGACCTGAAGATCGCCAAGAATAACAACTGTACCTGTACTATCATTTAACGGCGCAGGATCAAGAATAAGATCGCCAGAACTAGTACCTACAGTGTTATCAAGAATCCTGACATTATCCACGTCAATCTGAGTAAGACCTGCAAGCGTAGTAGTAGATCCACCCAGAACGATTGATGTAGTACCAATGGTTGAGGAATCGAATTCTAACTTGGCATTAGTGATACCACCATCTTTTACTCTGACTGCGCCAGAGCCATCAACAGCAGATAATTCAATAGTAGAACCATCAACAGTAACTTCAATCTCATTTGAATTAGCAGTGATACCATCACCACCGACAACATTTAATGTTATACTGGAGGTAATATTACCGCCACCAGTTAATCCATCACCTGCTGTAATAGTAACTGTAGAGTGGTCAATATGTTCGTTTCCAACAAATCCAGAAAGATTATCGTGAACAATCTCACCATCTGTAGTTGTAAACTCACCTGTTCCGCTATCATAGGTTATTCCAGTACCGCCGCTAAACATCCCACGGACATTAGCAGAGTCAATATCAATTGTGCGACTAGTAGTAATATCACCACCACCAGTTAAACCTTTACCTGCATTGATATTAACGTTAGCGTGATTAATATGTTCATTAGCAACAAAACCAGAGGTGTTATCGTGATTAATCGCTTTACTATAGTAAGTGGCGAGTTCAGATGAGTCAATATCAATATCATCAGGATTAACTCTAATACCAACGCCGGCTCCTACAGCCAGCGTGCGAGTTGCAGTTATATCACCGCCGCCTGCAAGACCATCTCCAGAAGCAATATTTACAGTAGAATGATCGATATGCTCGTTTGCTACAAAATTACTAAGAGCATCGTGATCAATTTCGGCATCGTTTGTGGATACTATGCCGTTAGCTGAGTCATATGTAATTCCCGTACCTTCAACGATAGCAGCTCTAGCTAAAGGTTGAATAAAGTCAGAGTCAACTCTAACATCAATTGCAGAATCTACTCTTGCTGTAGTATAATAAAGGTTAGATGCTTCATTAACATCATCTGTCGTAAGCTGTGGGATTCTGGCGGAGTCAAAAATGCCTGATGTAATATCAGCAGCAGCTAAAGCAGGAATTACTGAAGAATCAAGAACTCCAGAAATGTTGTCTGCTGTTAAGGCAGGAATTCTATCGGAGTCAAATACACCAGAAGTAATATCAGAAGCAGACAACGGCGGAATTAAATCAGAGTCAAAACTACTGTCAAGTAAAGAATTGATATAACCAAGTGTAACTTTATCGTCGATTGCAGAATCTACACGAGCAGTAGTATAGTAAAGGTTAGATCCTTCATTGACATCATCTGTACTTAACTGCGGAATTCTTGCAGAGTCGAAGATTCCAGACGTAATGTCTACAGCAGCTAGAGGTGGAATTAAATCAGAATCAAAATCACCGCCGGTAAAAGCATTAATATAGTTAAGAGTAACAGTGTCGTTAATCTGGCCAACAACTGCAGCAGAGTCGTGCGTATCAAACGTGTCAATAAATTCTTGATTAATTTTACTTTGTACATGATCAGAGTCAACGGCAGAGTCCAAAGAAATAGTAACAGCTTGATTAGAAGCATTACCAATAAAGATTCGGTTTTCATTTAGATTAGGTGTAGCTGCAGTTCTGCCTGCACCAACTATCTTAATAGATCCGGCCGAGGAATGTACTCTCGATACCTGACCAATATTCTGAATAAGAGACGATTCACCTGTAGGCTTAACATTAGTAAATGCTCCAGGTGTAGTCGAGACATAAAGAGTATCACCAACAGAATACGTCCCACTTGGAATGTTAAGATTGCCTAAAGTACCAAAAGTATAGACAATAACTTCGGCATTATTATTGGCATTTTCTTTAACAACACCAAATGCTGGCATGGCTGCCGCATTATCAGCATCTGCCCGGTCTACAGTTGGTGTGTTACCACTAATACCATTAATATAAACAACTTCACCCTTATTAAGAGTTGATCCAGAAGCATTTTTTGCTCTAAACTCAATTGCCCCTTCCAGATCACCAATAAATCTAGGTGCAGTAATATCTCCGGTTGCAGAAATAGAATCGGCGCTGACTGTCCCGGAAAACGTATCTGCAAATATAGTAGCAGCATTAAAATCTGCTAATATAAAAGAAGGATCAGTTCTGTCAATAATGTTTGATCTAGGAGAAGAGTCTAAGGCAGAATCTTGATATTGAGCAAAAATGTAGTACTTATCATCTGTAGCGTCTCTAAATAGACCTGTATGCTGTCTACCGCCTAATGCAGCATCAAAATAATGACCAACAAAACCAATATCAACTTCATCAGAAGACTCATTGGAATCTGCAAGGTGGATTAGTGGATCTCGAATCGATAGGGTAGATGCATTAACTGTTGTTGTCGTACCTTGAACAGTGAAATCACCTAGGATTTCCATGTTACCGCCAACATTCAGCGCTCCACCAATACCAACACCACCCGTGACGACTAATGCGCCAGTTGTAGTATCTGTAGAAGCAGTAGAATTATTGACAGTTAACGTAGATCCATCATAAGAAAGATTACCATCAGTTTCTAATCTTCCATCTACACCTGCAATAACAATTTTATCATTAGTTAAATCAGAAACAGTAGCCTGAGCTAAAGTAGCACTAGACGTTACATCTAACTTTGAAATGTCCGCAGAGTCAATTGTAAGGTTAGAGGAGCTATCACCCAAAGTAATAGTTGTTTGACCAAGAGTAATAGTAGCATCTTCTAACTTGTCAGTAGTAATACCACCTGCCAATTGATCATTGCTAACACCACCAGTCTTAATCTCAACAAAACCAGATGTAACACTAAAATCATCAGAATCAAAACTAGCAACACCTTTATTAGTAATAGTTGCCAGTTCACCTGCGATTGTAATAGTTCTACCGGAAGCAGTAGTATTAATTCCTTCACCAGCAGCAAGCTCTAAAGAAGAATCTGCGAGATTTACAGATCCTGTACCAGTCTCAGCTGCGGTATTTAAAGTAGTACTAACGGTAATTCCTGAAACGCCTACGCTATCAACAAAACCAGAGGCATCAACAGTGATAACAGGAATTTGTGTGGTTGATCCATAAGTCCCAGCTGTAACAGTCGTATTAGTTCTAGTGATATTACTAAAAGTGGCAGAGTCACCAGTAATACCAAAAATTCTCAAATCAGAATCTAACTTTAAAGGAGATCCTGCTAATCCGTCTCCTTCAAAGTTAGCATCTGTTGTTATAGCTGATGTAATATTAGAAATAGCTGAGTCAAGATTATCTAATACATCTGCAAGAGTAGTACCTGCTGCATTAGCTAATCCAGTTGGATCAATAGTAAAGGTTGAAGCATCAGCACTAACACTGTCAGCACTTACTACAAACCCAGCATTAAACTTTAAAAATAAACGAGTACCATCGGTTAAAGAAGCAAGAACATAGCGATCAGAGTCCGGTGCACCGAGATTTGGTTCAGCGTTATCTAAACTAATAAACGCAGAGCGTCTAGAATCTAGTTTAGATATTGGTTTAGTCTTAATACGACCGCTAAGAAGTCTTGATTCGGATTTAGCCATTGAGCGATTCCAATATACCCATTACTAGTTTGAGTTTATCATCTTTATTAGACTGCATTTTAAGCACACCATTTGCAGTAATTACGAGCTTACCCGCAGTACCGTTTGCAGTATCTCTAGAAGGAACATCAAACTGAGAAAGCAGCTCAATACCACTAGCACCTGCAGAGTCGTGATAGTTAAAAGTTACGGTGGCATCTGAATCCGATGCGTTTGTAATTTGTGTCGAAAGTACAATCCCAGTATAATTACTAGGAGCACTATAAATTGTTTGATTAGTAGTATCAATCGACTTTGTTATTGTTTTAAATACATTTAATTCTGCCATGTTTAGTCCTCAAGGGCAAGAGAGAATGGAGTTACACGAGCAAACAGACTTCGATCAAACGCCTGTCCCTCAATTGTTCCGGTTGATCTTTGGATAAGGAAGTCCTCACCGACTCTGAAGTCGCCTTTCTGGTCCGTGCTAGTTACGAAGCACAGCCCCGCTCTAGTAGAGTCTTGTACGACTTCGTCTGCCTGGAATGGAACACCTCCACGGTATGGAAAAGCGGTACGAACATCAGTTCCAGTTCCGATCCATTCAAACGTATGACCGGAAGAAGACAGTGCACTTCTCTGGTGGAACGTAGCTGAATCACCATCGGAAAATGCAATGGTAGGATTTTCTAAAAGCTTAACAGAACCAAGTCTAGTATCAGAGTCATATGACGCAGAGTCAACCGTGAAATACTTAGGATCAGAAGAGAATTTAACAGCATCGGAAATATTCGGCCGCTGTGTTAAATTCTTCAAAGAAATGATATTATCTAAAATGTCCTGATTGCTATCAACTGATGCTTCATACAGCTTAGGGGAAACACCAGTTGCTTTTAATCCAATATTACCAAAAGAACTGTTGGAGTTGGTAATAGATGCAAATCCACCATTTTCAGCCAAGAATCCTACATCACAGTATACGGTAAACACTGATACTAGCTGACAGTAACCTCTGTTTTTCAGATAGATTCCCTTACCACCTTGGTTGATCTGTGTAAAGGAGTCAACAACCATAGATCTGATTCCGCCAGCGTGGTTGCCGTCGTTTCTAATGCCATCGCCACCTTGTGCAGGTAATGTAGCATCAGATGAATCTGGATACACATAAGTACCATTATCGTTTCTAGATAAATCTGGGCCAGTTATAGATGTACAGTTTCTGATGTAAGGGGAGTTTACGATAATATTTGATGCAGAGTCTCCAGTCGGATCCCAGGCAAATACCGCAGCCGGCTGTAAATGGTCTCTAAAAGTAAAATCAGAAACGTATGCGTTGTTATTAACATAGAATACATCTCTAGTTTTATTCTTTGGGCGAATACTAGTATTCTTAAGATTGTCTCCAATAAGAGAAACGTTTTTAGGAATCTCTACGGGATTATTGACAATATATTCACCTGTTTTTACATAGATAGTTGACGCAATCTCTGGCGCATCAAGAACATCTTGATATCTGTCGCCGATACCAAATAATAATGGAAATTCACTATCAACTAAATCGATTACATCATTGATAATACCAGTCTTATTATCAGTGATATTATCAAAAGAGGTCAAAAGCGCAGGCGCATCCAAGCCATTACTATCAAAAGTTGTTCTAGTATCCAAATCAGGAGTAGTTCTAGAAGCCGGTAAAGACGTTGTACCGTTTCTGATTACATTACCGATCATTGTAGCAGAGGCTGCTAGTTCAGTAATTTTCATATTTCTAGGAGTTGAGCCAGTTGTATTCTGAGTAACTGTATAATTACCACCAGGACCTGATAAAGTTACGGCAGATCCTGTTAAAATATCTTCTAAGATAGTTGCAAGTCTATCGTATGCTGCTGCAGTTTCAGTTTTTTGATATGCAGGAATTTGGGCGCCATTATGGAAGAAGAAGTTTGCGTTATCATATGCACCGGCGTTACCAAGATATACTGCATCATAGGTTATTGCTTCTACAGCATACTCAATATCTCTTTTACATTTAGCACTATCATACTGAATATTATAGTTTGCTTTTACAAACTCATTAACTTCTTCAGCCATGAATGTTTTGTTATTGAGTAGCCGCTGTTTAGATCTAGACGCATCGGTTTCAGTATCAGACGAGTCATAATATGTTGCAACATTAATAGGTAACGGATATGCGTTTGAATCTAGGATAGTTGCATTATCTTTACCACTATCGATAATGTCTTTAAGCTCGGCCCAGTATACATTAGATCTAGTAAGAGAGGTTCCTGTGATAGCAGGAAGATCATTGATAAGATCTCTTGTCTTATCTAAGCTAAATAAAACTTCAGTAATTCCTTTGGTATAAGATCCAGCTCTACCTTGGAAAACCTGATTAAACGTAGTTCCTAAAGCAATATCGTACTTAGATCCGTCAATGTAAAGACCCAGATCTCTTCTAGTCTTATTTTCTAGTACAGATCCCTCAGCCCCGTCGGAATCAAGACCTACAGTTCCTCTTCTTTTAGCTGCTTCTTCTAATGCTTTTTCGATTGTCAAGTAGGCTTTGTCTAAGCTAGTACCAGCGTTACTATCGCTGCCGCTTTTAGAAACGTAGAAAACGTTTTCGGCTACTGCAGAAGCACCGACTTCCACAATAGAAAGTTCACCATCTTTATCTCTTTTGAAAAACAAAGTACCATCATGGGTGTTGATGGCTACCTCGCCAAGATCTAGCTGCGCAGTAGTGGGTTTATTACCAGCAACAGCGCTGCGGCGTAACTTAATAGTTGACATTACGTCTCCAAACCTACATTTGACTTATATAAGTCTAAAACTTTATATATTAGAGTGGCGACAACTATATAGCCTTACGCCACTTTCAACTATTTATACTAGTAGGTTCCGCCGTCAACCGTATCGATGGTAACTAAACCACCTACAACATCAAAGTTATCACTATCGAATTGTGCTACACCTACCTGAGCTACTGTAGCTGTTGGAACTTCAAAATCAATCGTTCCATCTGCATCTTGATAGGTTACCGAAATATTAGTTTCTGTGTTTCCAGAAACCATTGCACCAACAACATCTTCAATAGCTTCTGCTTTAAGGCTGGCAATACCGCTGTTAAAGACAAAATCGTCGCTATCTAAGAAACTCTTAAGAGCACTATCAGTAAAAGTAATGTCAGTAATATCAGCATTACTGATAATAGCAGAGTCTACATTAATCGCCCTACTAAAGTTCCATCGGTCATTAGTACCGTCATAGGTAATACTAGGAGATGTTGCACCGAATACTGAATTAGCATCTGCAGAGAAAACAATAATACCAGCGCCATCAAATTCTAATGGAGCTGTACCACCACTATCACCTACAATAATAGCTAGATCATTGATAGTAACTTCAGTTGAGTTAACCGTTGTTGTGGTACCATCAACCCTCAGGTTACCTTTAATAATTACGGTACCAGAGTCAGCTGACGGATATGGGTTAATAATTAATGTTTCGTTGCTTGAATTAGTTCTAATCTCATTAGCTTCAAATTCAAGCTGACCTACTGTAACAATACCTGTAGATGGGTTTAAGGAGAGATTTCCAGAGCTTGTACTAATCTCTCCGCTATCAACCGTAATGTTATCAACTTTTAATTGATCGATTTTATTACTAGCGTCTGTAATGATAGCAGAAGATGCTGTAAGAGTACCTGGAGTATGATCTAAATAATTGGTAAAGTATTCACCACCAATGATTGCAGTTCTATTAGAACCACCATTGGGAACACCTACGAATAATCGCTGGCCTTCATTAGTAGAAGTACCAGTACCAAACGCATACGCAAGTTCACCGCGGGCTAGATTACCATCAGCTGGTTTACCGTCGCTATCCGAACGTTTAATAAGAATGACGGCCATTTAGTATTCGCCCCCGTTAATCGTTTGTACTTGATTCGGCCTGTCAGTTCTTCCCAATGTTGTAGTAGTCTCGAATCTGTTTGTGTTTTTATTGAAAACCAAAAGGCTTCCATCTTGTACATTTGTCGTTATGCTATTTAAAAGATCACCGGCGCTGTCAGCAACGTCACCTAAATCTCTAAGCAGATTACCTCTGGCGTCTGAAAGAGATATTGGCTTTTTAACAACAATTTTTTCAACAATAGTTCCATTTTTATATGTAACTTTTATTTTCTTCGCGTCAGCATTCCTTCTGAGTTCACTTACATAGGTAGCCATTTATAATCATCCTATTTAGTGACGGAAGGAGTGACATTAATTTTTCCTTCTAAAATTCGTTCGACAATAACATCGGAATCACCGCTTAATAATTCAATATCATATACATATCTACCAGGCTTCATCGTATCTGTAGTAGTATTTGTTAGAGTAATCAAAGCAATTCCGTCAGAGGCTGGAGCACTTACTGTAGTAGTCCAATCGAAGATTTGATCGCTATCGGTCGTATCATAATTCTTTTTAATCTTACCACGCAACGTATGACCAGTTAAGTTTTTTGCTGCACCATTTTCTTCTTTTAAATGCAGCTCAACCGTAATGTCTGTACCCTGATCAATTGTCAAATCTCTATTCTGAGCCATGATTTCCTCTAAAACTAGTTTGTTATATTTATAATCAATGGATTATTTAGATTTGATCAGGTCTTGGATCAATGTCTTTAATTCTCTAACTTCACTTTTTAATTCATCAAACTCTTGTTTTTCTCTCTCTATCTTTTCTTTTCTTGCTTTTGCTCTTTCCAGAGCAGTCTTATTTATGTTAACAATTGCACCACTCTCATTGCGGTAGAGGTCCTTATGTCCCTCTACCTTTATCAAATTCTTCATATTAAGTACCTAATGCAATAGCTCTGATATCTCTGAGACGTGGAACCTTAGAAGAGTTACCAGATCTAAAGACCACCTTAATCTTAAAGGTATCGAACGGAGTCAGAGTTCCACTTTGACCACCGATCAAATACTCGTATTCTCTGAAGACTGCAGTATCATCATCAGAAGGATTATTACTTTCTTCTTCAATTAACACATAATTCAG
>Ga0213859_10000699_pt1 | contig 15167 bp, 15 predicted proteins | sample PICome_2_FD_160133 | JGI IMG/M metagenome (GOLD analysis project Ga0213859, IMG submission 160133) | Coastal seawater microbial communities near Pivers Island, North Carolina, United States - PICO304 | ecosystem: Environmental > Aquatic > Marine > Coastal | place: USA: North Carolina... | reverse complement strand
AGAGGCGCTGGCGTCGGCCGGTGCTTCCCTTAACGCAAGGGCGTGCACAAGGTGCTCCTTTGTCACGCAGTCTAAACTCTCCATGTCCGCGACCGTCCGTGCCACTCGTAAACGCCTGTGGGCACTACGGGCGGAGAGGTCAAGTTTTTCGAGCGCATTGACGAACCACGATCTGGTCTGTTTGGACATCTGGCAGACGGTGACAGCCTGCTCCCCCGATAAGTCCCTGTTAAGGCAGCCTTGGCGGTCGAATTGACGCCCGCGAGCAACCTCCACCCGCTCCCGCACGGTATTCGATGTGTCGAGTCGTGATGGTTGACTGAACAATTCAGTGTGAGCGGGCTTGTTCAGTGTCACGTAGAGGTCGATGCGATCCAAAAGCGGTCCTGATACTCCCTGACGATAGCGCCGGATTGCATCGGGTGTGCACCGACAGTGCTCGCCCTCACTGTCCGCCAAGCCACAAGGGCACGGGTTCATCGCGGCGATTAGCTGGAACTGTGCCGGGTACCAATGTTGATGTTCCACTCGGCTGACACAAATCTTTCCCTCCTCTAGCGGCTGACGAAGTTGGTTCAGGACTGCTCTGGGAAATTCTGTGAGTTCGTCTAAAAAGAGCACGCCACCATGTGCCAGAGAAATCTCTCCGGGCAGTGCCTTGGCAGTTCCACCGATCAATGAGGCAATGCTGCTGGAGTGATGAGGAGATCTGAACGGAGGTCCCGCGAGTCTGGCGCTTGCGGTCAGATCTTGAAGCAGCCATAGCTGCTGTTGTGTCTCGGGTGGCAGAGGGGGCAGCAGACCCGGCAAAGTCGATGCGGCCAGAGTTTTGCCCACCCCGGGCGGCCCGGTCATCAAAAGGTGATGGCCGCCACTAGCCGCCAATTCGAGTGTGCGGACAAGAAGTGGTTGGCCGCGGATGCTCGACAGATCAGGGAAATCAGCCGGTGGGGGCCGGTTTCGTGACGGCGTCGTGAGTGTCGGTTGCTGTGCCTTTAATATTGCGCACAGCGACAAAAGATCAGATGCGCCGATGATCTCGCTGCCCGGCACGGATGCGAGCTCTTCTGCTCCTGCCGTTGCGACGCACATGCAATGGGCATCTCGCGTGGCGGCCAGTGTGGCCGACAAGGCTCCGCGACTGGCACGAATGCTGCCATTCAGGCCCAATTCCCCCAGAAACTCGCGTTTCGCGGTTGCCTGCGCAGGTAATTGATCCGACGCCACCAGCAATCCAAGCGCTATTGGCAGGTCATAGCGCGCTCCCTGCTTGGCGTGATCACTCGGTGCCAGATTGACGGTGATGTTGTAATCGGGCCACTTGAGGTGGGAGCTGACGATGGCACTGCGTACCCGGCTGCGAATTTCCCGTGAGGCCGATTCTGACAGTCCCACCACTTGGAAGCTGGGAAGCCCCGAGGTCAGATGGACTTCAACAGTGACGGCTGGCGCCTCGAGGCCAGCTTGGCTACGCGTATTGATAAACGCGATATGCATAGATCATCCTTGATCAGTTGTTGCCGGTTACCCGCTAAAAGCGTTTCCTGGGTTTCCGTATGACTTGGTCTTCACCTATTCAGTAAAGTTTGGCTGGTGCTCGGCACTCAGCTGTTAAAAGACGGCCTCTAGTCCTCTCCTGCAGTGGTCTGAGATCTCAGGCTTTCGTCCAATAGAGCTAACTGTCTCTCTAGCGCCTCCAGTCGCTCCCGGGTGCGTTTGAGGACAGCTGTTTGCGCGTCGAACTCTTCGCGGCTCACGACATCGAGACGAGTTAACGCTGACTGAAGCAGGCTTTTCGCGTTGCGGTCTATCTGTTCGAAAAGGGGTTCAGGCCCCCTTTTCAACCGGTCAAAAAATGCGCTCCCGCCGCTGGCGTCTGTTGATCGTTCGCTCATGGTGTGTACCGAATTGCTGGCCTCTCGATAGAGTGCCAATTTAGCGCACCGGTCGCACACCTGACAGCGCAAATCCCGCCAAAAGTGGTGCGTATATCGCACTCCAATGGTGCAAACCGTGTGAGCGCTGCGAGACAAGTGACGGTCTCTGGGCCTCATAAATACCCATAAATAATTGTTTTGCGTCGATTAATACTAATGTGGCCCGAGCTTGGCAATGTCGGTGATGGAGACAGTGACAGCGTCGTGCGGGGTTCTCGCCGAGCAAACTGATTTTCAAAACGAACGGCCGAGAGCCAGCCATTCATCGCCGTCAGTACAGGCGGTTTTTTCGGAGGTTGCCATGAAATTGGTTACTGCAGTCATCAAGCCATTCAAGTTGGACGACGTGCGCGAAGCGCTCTCCACGATTGGCGTACAGGGGATCACGGTGAGCGAAGTTAAAGGCTTCGGGCGCCAGAAGGGCCACACCGAGCTCTACCGCGGCGCGGAGTACGTCGTGGATTTCCTACCCAAGGTCAAGATCGACATTGCTATCGCAGACGGCATGGTTGATCAGACCATCGAGGCCATTTCTAAGGCCGCGCAAACCGGCAAGATCGGGGACGGCAAGATATTTGTCTCTTCCCTCGAGCATGTCACCCGCATCCGAACCGGCGAGACCGGCGAAGAAGCGCTGTAATTCTGAGCCTTGGAGAAAACACTCATGGAATACGATATTTTTCAGTTGCAGTACGCACTGGACACTTTCTACTTCCTCGTCTGTGGCGCACTGGTCATGTGGATGGCCGCTGGGTTCGCTATGCTCGAGGCGGGATTGGTCCGCTCGAAAAACACGGTCGAGATTTTGACCAAAAACGTCACGTTGTTCGCTGTCGCCTGCATCATGTACATGGTGGTCGGTTACAGCATCATGTACGGCGGTGACATCTTTCTCAGCACGATCACCGGGTCTGGCGTCGTTGAGGGTGGTGAAGAAAACGCCACGTATGCGCCCTCAGCCGACTTCTTCTTCCAGGTCGTCTTCGTCGCCACCGCTATGTCGATTGTTTCCGGCGCGGTTGCAGAGCGCATGAAGCTGTTTGCTTTCCTTGCCTTTGCGGTAGTGATGACAGGCTTCATTTATCCGATGGAAGGGAGCTGGACATGGGGCGGCAACCCCGTTTTTGGCATGTACACCTTGGGTGACCTTGGTTTCCTCGATTTCGCGGGAAGCGGCATTGTGCACATGGCGGGCGCTGCAGCGGCACTGGCTGGTGTGATGCTGGTCGGCGCTCGTAAGGGCAAGTACGGCGCAAATGGCGAAGTGAATGCCATCCCCGGCGCCAACCTGCCACTCGCTACGCTCGGTACCTTTATCTTGTGGTTGGGCTGGTTCGGATTTAACGGTGGTTCGGTCCTTGCGACCGCATCGGTGGACTCTGCTAACGCCGTGGCTGTTGTGTTCATGAACACAAACCTCGCTGCCGCAGGCGGTTGCATTGGTGCGCTGATCGTCGCCAAGCTCCTGTTTGGCAAGGCTGACCTGACGATGGCTCTGAACGGCTGTCTGGCAGGTCTTGTCGCGATCACCGCAGGTCCCGATACCCCGTCTGCGCTTCAGGCTACGATCTTCGGTGCACTGGGCGGCCTGTTGGTGGTGTTCTCGATCACCACACTCGACAAGCTCAAGATTGATGATCCTGTCGGTGCGATTTCCGTTCACGGTGTAGTCGGTTTGCTGGGTCTGCTGCTGGTCCCTGTCACCAACGACGGCGCTAGCTTCTCTGGCCAGATTATCGGCGCGCTGACAATCTTCGGTTGGGTATTCGCTACCTCTCTCGTCGCATTCTTCGTCATCAAAGTGGTGATGGGCCTGCGAGTCTCCGAAGAGGAGGAATACGAAGGTGCTGACCTCAGCGAGTGCGGGATGGAGGCTTATCCCGAGTTCGCCAAGTAATTACCCTGTCCTCTCATGGCAGTTTGGGCCCCTCGGGGCCCTTTTTTTTGCCCAGATGTGTGAGGAACTGCTCTTTGTCACGGGGCGAAATCAGCACACCACGACCGTCGCGGGTTTTGATTGCGAGGCGGTCTAAGGACAGCGCCATGCTGGCGAGGGGGTTGCGCGTCGGTGCCGCATCCTCGATGTCGGCAATGTGCAACTTGCGAGAAAAGGGTCCGCACCGAATCGTCAGATAGTTCCCGCGGAACTCGTAATAAGTCTGCAAAACAATCCAGACGCTCAGGCACCAACCAAAGCACAGGCCCAGACCGTCATACCAGGTGTTTTCAGTACCCATCACCCATTCCAATGTGCCGAGGCTGAGTCCTCCGAAGAGGAGGGTCGGTATCCACCAGTCGATTTTTGATTCGAATCTCATGTGCTGACACTTATCATTTGCTCTGTCTAGTTGGTGCTAAGAAGGATTGCGAAAAACAGCAGGGCGATCATAATACGGGCGAGCCGAACCGGGATGCCGCTATGAAACTTGTGACAGCAATTATTAAGCCTTTCAAAATGGACGATGTGCGTTCAGCGCTGTCCGATATTGGTGTGCAGGGTGTCACGGTCACGGAGGTGAAGGGCTTTGGTCGACAGCGCGGCCACACGGAGCTGTATCGTGGCGCAGAATATGTTGTCGACTTTCTACCCAAGCTCAAACTGGAGATTGCAGCGCCTGAGGGGCAGGTTGATGCCATTGTCGAGGCCATCATTAATTCGGCTAGCACAGGCAAGATAGGCGACGGAAAAATCTTTGTTGCGCCGCTTGAGCAAGTCGTCCGAATACGCACTGGCGAGACTGGCGAAGAGGCGATTTGACACTTTGTGTCGCGCTTAGCGAGTCACGAGCTTCTCGATGGTCGAGGGTAACTGGACTAGCCTTGTGACGACACTTGCAGCGATCTCACTCTGACCGCCTTCCGGCTTGAACCAAATGGCCGTCGCGCCTGCTGCTACGGCACCACCGACGTCGTTCTCATGACAGTCTCCTATATGAATCACATCTTGGGCTGTCACGCCAGCCTGGCTAAATGCCTGATGAAATAGGGCGGGATCCGGCTTGCTGATACCGAACTCCTCCGCGCGCCACGCATAATCGAAACAATGACCGATTTCTGTTTTGTGCACATCGGCGTTGCCGTTGGTGATGGCGCCGATTTTAAACTGCTGTTTTAAAGTGCGGAGAACCGGTAACGCATCGTCGAATAGCTTTACGGCATGGCGCCGCGACAGAAATGCGGCGAAGGCCTCTGAGGCAGCCTCAGACGCTTCATCCATGGATACGCCTTTGCTGCAGAGCAGCGCGTATATGAATCGCTCGCGGAATAAACTGATCTGATGAACAAGTTCTGGCTCTTGCGCAATGACGGCGCGCCGAAGCGCATCAAGCTCTGTCCGCGGCGTTGACTGCAGGCGGAGGTTGGGGAACCTGCTCGTTAGGCATGACCACTGAGCCCGCTCAGCGGCCTGCAATGCGGGTCGCACGTCCCACAGTGTGTCGTCGAGATCAAAGGTGATCAGTTGTGGCGCAGACGTCATAGACGCAGTAGTGCCTGGCCAGGATGACCTGGCACGCCGGCTATCACGGGGCGACTGCGCATGCGCCCCGCCCACTCAAATGAAGCGCTGATCGAAGGGTTTTTGACAGCATCTTCCATAACACTTCAACGCTGGCTCGAGGGCAACTGACCAACGACCTCTGCGAGGTAATCAAGAAAGAGCGTGCCATCCTCTGGCTGATAGCGCTGGGGATCACGAGAAGCCACCGCCAAAACGCCAACTACCTGTTCTCCGTCGCGAACTGGCGACACCGCCGCTGAGCCCTCTATTGCCTCGGTATTAAACAGCGCTCGCATTTCTTCGGACCTTAATACACCCGAAAAGCTCTCTCCCTGACGGATTAATTTGTCTGCAACTCGTTCGGCCTCGTCTTCCGAGTGAGTGTCCATCCAGAGCAAAACGCCTGCATCTGCGCGAAAGGTATCGCGGGTCTGCTCGATCCAAGTACGGCTGAGCTCGCCACGGTTCTCGGCGCCCAGCAACGCCAGAATCGACTGGCGTGTGGCCTCAAGTAAACGGTCGTTTTGCCGGCCGATATCCGTTAGTGCATTCAACTTTTGTCGCGAGGCGATGTTCCGTTCGCGGAGCACGCTGACCTGTCTCTCGATCAGAGAGACTGCTCCCTCACCACCATGGGGGAGGTTTAAAACCGCGAGAAGCCCTGGACGGTCCTGCAGAAAGTTGGGGTTGGCGCGAAGAAACGCTTCGACGTCCTTGGGGTCTAAATCGTTAGCCATGATGTATTCAGCCTTTTAAGGTCACGGTGCCATTGAAAACGGTTGCTGTCGGTCCACCCAGCCACACCCTGTCGCCCATGGATGGCCACGATACACTCAACTTTCCCCCGGGAAGGCTTACCACGACTTCCTCGTCCAGGAGCCCCAATTTCATACCATGTACAGCTGCCGCGCAGGCGCCCGAGCCGCAGGCATCGGTCTCGCCCACACCTCTCTCGAAAACTCGCAGCTTCACCTCACCCCGGGACTGAACTTGCATGAACCCAACGTTGACTCGCTCGGGGAATAGCGTATGGGCCTCGAGCAACGGCCCGAGCGTACTCACCGGCGCCGCGTCGCAATCATCGACCATCAGAATCGCATGGGGATTGCCCATCGATAAGGCCCCAATGGACAGTGATTGGCCCTGAACATCCAGCGTGTATTGGTCTTGAGTTTCGTCTGCCTGAAACGGTACCTCCGCGGGGGCGAAGCGCGGGGCGCCGAGCCCGGCGAAAACTCTCCCATCCTCGGTCAATGACAAGGCCAAGGAGTCATCGTCTGTCTGCAGCAAGATCTCCCGTTGTCGGGTCAGGCGCTTTTCTCTTAAAAACCGTCCCACGCACCGCGCACCGTTGCCACACTGCCCGGCACGCGAACCGTCAGCATTAAAAACGTGATAACGAAAGTCGGCATCCGGACTGTCGGGGGGCGTGACCATCAGGATTTGGTCACATCCAATGCCGCGATGCCGGTCAGCCAGTCGTCTGAGTTGGTTGGTGTTGAGATTCACTGCCTGCGTGACGCCATCAATGACCACAAAGTCATTTCCCGCACCGTGCATTTTGGTGAAGACCAGCTTCATGCCATGTTCCTGCCGGGGATCACTTCCCGTTCCCACAGTGCATTCAGCGTCTCGCGTTGGCCGATCACATGGGCGCGATCGCCAGTGACCAGTATTTCCGCTGGTCGTATGCGGCTGTTGTAGTTTGATGCCATGCTGAAGCCATACGCACCCGCGCCCATGACAGCCAGTAGATCGCCCTGAGACAGGCAGAGCACACGATCTTTCCCCAGAAAATCACCGGTTTCGCAGACGGGCCCCACGATATCCCAGGTTTGGGCTTCTCCTTTGCGAGGTCGGACTGCCTCAATGTCCTGCCATGCTCCGTAGAGCGACGGGCGCAGCAAGTCATTCATTGCGGCGTCGACAATGGCGAACTGACGGATGTCATTGGGTTTCAGATATTCCACTCGGGTGAGCAGCGCACCCGCCATGGCCACGATCGAGCGTCCCGGCTCCAACAATAACTCCAGATCGCTGTCAGTCAGGCGTTCCGCCAACGCCGAGACGTATTCTTTTACGGAGGGCGCCTCGGAGTCGTAGGGCACGCCCAAACCCCCACCGATATCCAAATGGTGAAGCGAAATACCGTCTTCCTTGAGTTCATCGATGAGGTGGAGCAGACAGTCCAATGAGGCGATGAACGGCTGGATATCGACGATCTGACTGCCGATGTGGCAATCGATGCCGACCGGCTCGAGGGAATTCATAGCGTCGGCTTGCCGATACAGGCGTCGTGCCGTCTCCACGTCCACACCAAATTTATTTTCGCGCAATCCGGTGGAAATATAGGGGTGCGTGCCCGCATCGACGTCAGGGTTGACCCGTATCGAGATAGGGGCAATGGCCCCCGCATCACCCGCGATCTCGGCCAGCAAATGGAGCTCGGCTTCGGACTCGATATTGAAGCACTTGATGCCGAGCGCGAGGCCTCGCCGCATCTCCGAAGCGGTTTTGCCAACGCCGGAAAAGACGATATTGGCGGGATCGCCGCCAGCGGCTATCACGCGCTCCAGCTCGCCGAGCGATACCACGTCAAAGCCCGAGCCAAGCTGCGCGAGCATATTCAGCACCGCGAGGTTAGAGTTGGCTTTCACGGCGTAACAGATCAGGTGCGCTCGCCCCTCAAGTGCTTGCTGGTAGGACAGAAAAGCGTTTTGGATGGCCTGGTGGGAGTAGACGTAGGTCGGTGTGCCGTGGCGACTCGCGATGGCCTCAAGCGATACCTGCTCGCAGTGCAATGCACCGTCGATGTGTGCAAAGGTGTTCATCAGGCGCCCGAGGTCGTGTCGTCACGGTCTGCCGGACGCAATGGCCCCTGTTGACCACAGGCGGCCAGACAGGCGCAGAAAAAGACGACGAGAAGGGGCTTCACTATTTGACCTCGGCAAAAGGCGCAGTATAACAGTGCACTGAGATCAGCTGGCGCACGCATGGCATGTATTGCGGGCGCATTGAGGACAGAGCAATGAGTGCGCCGTTTACCCAGATACCACAGGCAGAGCTGTATGGCAGATAACCGATACTACGAACAGATTGAGGAGACCTTCGAGCAGGTTGAGACCGCGCTGGAAGAACTCCCTGATGATGTTGATATTCGCGGCGCGGAAGGTGTGATTAACGCCACCTTTAGTAACGGTGTTGTCTTTGTGTTCAGCCGCCAACCTCCAACTGAGCAACTTTGGCTGGCTACACCGGGTGGGGGATTTCACTATGCCTGGGACGAGGTGGAGGCGCTATGGCGAGATACCAAGAGCGGTGCCTCCTTCCATGAATTTCTTGTCGAGGAACTGCGGTGTCATACCGGATTGGATTTGACGTGGGCGCAGGATGAACATCCCGGTTATTAGAGTCGTCATGCTGAGCTGCTTGATCGGCAGCTTGCCAGTTTTTGGCACTGAACCGTTGCCTGTACTTAATCAATCCCCCCTCGCTGCGTTACGCGCGTTGCCGGCGCAGCGCAGCGCGGAGCTTGAGGAAGGTTTCAGCTTGCACTTTGCGGGCAGCATCTCCAATCACTTCACGGTGCAGGAGTCGGGCAGCGAGTCGCTAATTCTGGATGGCCAGAGCAATGCACTGAGTATCGGGTTTCGCTACCGACTTGCAAACAGTTGGGATGCAGAGCTATCGATACCCTGGCGCCATCACACGGGCGGATTCACTGACAACCTGATTACCGAGTGGCACAAACTATTCGGCTTGCCCAATGCGGACCGCGATCGCTACCCCGTAAACGATTTGCGATACCACCTGTCGCTGTCGGGTCATCAACGGCGACTTCATCAGCCTGTCTCGGGGATCGGTGACGTCCAGATTGCATTCAATCGGCGATGGCTGAAGCTTGATGGCGGGCAGCTGTCCGTTGGGCTTGGGGTCAAACTGCCAACCGGTGAAGCCGATAAGTGGTTGGGCAGCGGTGCGACGGACGTCTATACCGTGATGCGATATTCGGGGCAGCAGTTGAATGGCTGGCCGCTATATTGGCATGGTCAAATCGGCGCCACCTTTGCGGGCTCCAGTGAGCTTCTGGGCGAGGCACAAAAACGCTCGTTGTGGTTTGCCGGCCTTGCGGCGGAGTGGCGGTTTTCTCCGCGTTGGTCAGCGGTGTTTCAGTATGACGCCCACAGTGCGCTACTGTCGACTGACCTAAACGCTTTGAGTCGGCCCGCGGGCATGGCAAGTATGGCGCTGCGCTGGCGGTCCTCGAAGGGTTGGTGGGTCGATGCCGGTTTCAGCGAGGACGCCGTGGTCGAGGCATCGCCCGACATCACGTTTTTATTGAGCGCCCGTTACTCGATGTGAGCAGAGCGGCTTGCCAGTGCCTCGCGGGCTGCCTCAGCGGCTGCACGCACACGCGCCGGCGCCGTGCCGCCAAAGTGATCCCGCGCAGCGATTGAGCCCTCAAGCGTCAGCACGTCAAAGACGTCGGCTTGAATACTGCCGTGGAAGTTCTGCAGCGCTTCCAGCGACAAATCTGCCAGATCACACCCTGCCTCGACGCAGTGCGCGACCGCCTTGCCAACGACCTCGTGGGCATCGCGAAAAGGGAGGCCAGCGCGCACCAGATAATCCGCCAAATCTGTCGCGGTGGAAAACCCTGCCAATGCTGCGCTGCGCATCGCTTCGGTATTGGCTTCAATGGCGGGCACCATATCCGCGAAGGCACGCAAACAGTCGTGCAGAGTGATCACGGTATCGAAAAGTGCTTCTTTGTCTTCCTGATTGTCCTTGTTGTAGGCGAGCGGCTGCGATTTCATCAGCGTCAGCAACGCCACCAGGTTGCCCGTCGCGCGCCCCGACTTACCTCGCACCAGCTCCGGTACATCAGGGTTCTTTTTCTGGGGCATGATGGATGATCCAGTGCAGAACCGGTCCGGCAGGTTCACAAAATGAAACTGGGCCGAGGTCCACAGCACCAATTCCTCGGAGATGCGCGACAAATGATTCATGGTCATCGCCGCGACAGCGCAGAATTCGATGGCGAAGTCCCGGTCAGCGACGCTGTCGAGAGAGTTACGCGTGGGGGCTTCGAAGCCCAGGGCCTGCGCGGTCGCTTGCCGATCGATGGGGAAGGTGGTGCCGGCCAGTGCGGCTGCGCCCAACGGTGACATATTGAGCCGCTTTCGGCAGTCAAGCAGTCGCCCGTAGTCTCGTTCCAGCATCTCGTTCCAAGCCAGCAGGTGGTGGCCAAAGGTCACCGGTTGGGCAACTTGCAGATGTGTGAATCCAGGCATGATGGTGTCGGCATGAGCCGCGGCGAGTTCGACAACGCCCGATTGCAGACGCGAAAGTTCCGCGGCGATCGCGTCGAGCTCAGCGCGGAGAAACAGCCGCAGGTCTGTCGCCACTTGATCATTTCGCGAGCGCCCGGTGTGAAGTTTTTTGCCCGTATCGCCGATCAGCTCTGTCAGACGCGCTTCGATATTCATGTGCACGTCTTCACGCTCGACTCGCCAGACGAATTCACCGCGTTCAATCTCGCCAAGCACGTCTGACAGCCCCTGCTGAATGGCGTCATTTTCTTCGGCGGTGATCACACCAGTCGCCATGAGCATGTCGGCATGCGCTTTGGAGCCTGTAATGTCATAGGCCGCCAGGCGTCTATCAAAGGACTCCGAGGCGGTGAAACGTTGCACGAAAGCGTCGGTCGGCTCGCTGAAGCGGCCGCCCCACAAAGTTTGGCTGTTGTTGGCGTCAGGATCGCTCATGGCCCGCGTCGTGCTCCTCACTCTTCAACCTTGGATTCTACCGTGGCCGCCGCCAAACTGCGCTGATGCAGAGCGGTGAAATGTCGCCCCATGCTAGACTCACGCCATAAAAAGGGGGGACACCGTGTCTGAACAAATCGTGATCGCTACGCGAGAGAGCCCGCTCGCCCTGTGGCAAGCGGAGCATGTTAAAGCGCGATTAGAGGCAGCGCATCCGGGGTTGGACGTCCGTCTGCTGGGTATGACATCCCGCGGCGACCAGTTGCTGGATAAGCCGCTTTTCAAGGTGGGAGGAAAAGGGCTGTTTGTGAAAGAGCTTGAAACCGCCTTGCTCGATGGCAGAGCCGATATTGCCGTGCACTCAATGAAAGATGTCCCGATGGTGATGCCCGATGGCCTCATATTGGGCGTCATTTGCGAGCGCGAGGACCCTCGCGATGCGCTGGTGGGTTGCTCGGATTTTGATCAACTCCCGCAGGGTGCGCGGTTAGGTACCTCGAGCCTGCGTCGCAGCTGTCAGTTGGGTCGGCACCGACCCGATCTGGAGATCGGGTTTCTGCGGGGTAACGTCAATACGCGGCTGGCCAAGCTTGATGGCGGTGAGTTCGACGCCATCATTTTGGCCTGCGCTGGATTGATCCGGCTGGGGTTTGAGGATCGTATTGGCGCACCGATTGACCCTGATCTGTCGCTGCCAGCGGCAGGGCAGGGCGCTGTTGGCATTGAATTCCGGGAAACGGATGACCGCGTTCGGGAGCTGCTGGCCCCCCTGCATCATGACAGTACCGCGACGCGGGTGTTAGCGGAGCGCGCCGTTGTGCGTCGTCTGGATGGCGGCTGTGACGTGCCGATCGCGGCTTTTGCCGAGTGGGAGGGCGATACACTCTGGCTGCGCGCTCGTGTCGGCGCTACCGATGGCAGCACACTGCTTGAAGCTGAGGCGCGAGGCGCCGATCCCGAGGAGTTGGGTGCAGGCGTCGCCGACATGCTGCTGTCGCAGGGCGCCGACGCGTTGGTGCGTGCCGCCCGGGGATGATCACCGCTGTTCTGACGCGCCCCTCTGCGGACAGCCAGCGGCTGGCGCAGATTTTGGAAAATCAGAACATCTCGCAGATTACGCTGCCGATCATGGCAGTAGTGCCGATCCCTGAGGCGCAGCGCTTGTCTGTGCCGTCGTTGTCAGATGAGAGTGTTTGCATCTTTGTCAGCGCGAACGCCGTCCGGTTTGGTTTGCCCGAGTTGAAGAAGGAGTTCGACAGCGTCGCGGATACGCGTGTCATTGCGGTCGGTCGCAAAACTCGTGACACGCTGGCGATGGCCGGCATTGACGCTGACATACCCGAGCGCGCAGATTCAGAGGGTTTACTGCTGATGCCCGCGCTCGCGGCAGCGGAGGGCTCTCACGTGGTGATTGTAAAAGGGGAGGGCGGGCGTGATCTGCTGGTGAAAGCGCTCACTGCGCGAGGCGCTGATGTGACGGAGTGGTCTTGCTACCGCCGCGTGTGGCCCGACGTATCAATGAGCCCCCTGGATGCCTTTGAACCCGATGCCCTGGTGTTCCAAGCCAGCAGCGGTGAAGTGCTCTCCCGATTATCGGATTTGTTGACTGGCGCCAACAAAGCGGACCTGTTCCAATCAACCGTGATCGTGCCGTCTGAGCGCGTTGCAACCCTGGCTCGGGAGTCGGGATGGCGCCGCGTCTTACTTGCCCATGATGCCAGTGACCAAGGATTTCTCGAGGCATTGCAGTCGCTTTTGTAATGCGAGGCACGAGTCGTGCGCCACCGACACCGGGCGCTCATAACAGGGACAATTCAAAAGTGAGAAACACGAAGCGTAAGCTATGACAGAGCCAGTTAATCCGGAACAGGTCACTGCGCCGGCCAAACCCGCGCGTACTCGCAGCCATCCTTGGGCCCTGAGTTTAGTGCTGCTTCTCCTCATCATGATGGCGTTGGGAGGCGTAGGCTATTGGTTCGGCTGGCCTTGGGTCCAAGCGCAGTGGCAGCGACTCGACGGCATTGAAAATCAGCTCGCGGCACTGGCCGCGGAGAAGGCGCAGCCGCTTCCTGATGTGCCTGCATTGGCGCGAACTGCCGCCGAGACCAGCGTCGGCAATGCCGTCGGCAAACTGGAGGCCGACTGGCGCCGGGATTTGGCTGCTTGGCAAGCCCGGCAGAGCGCTGAGCGGGCGGAGTCAACCCGGGAGGTGAGTGATCGCATGAGCCGCGTTGAGAGCCAAATGGACCGGCTGCTGGCGGTAGATCGTCGCGCCTGGCTGGGACAGGAAGCGGTCTTTTTGACCCGGTTGGCAGGTCAGCGGCTGCTGGTTGCCAGGGATGTCGAGGCTGCGCTGAGCTTGTTGCAACAGGCTGACGACCTGCTCCGTGACACGGGAGAGCCCCGGTTCGAATCAGCGCGCCTTGCGCTTGCCAGAGATCGCGCGGCGCTGGCTGCTGTGCCGAGAGTCGATCAGGTTGGCCTGTACGCCCGGTTGTCGGCGCTGATCGAGCAGTTGGATTCATTACAGATCGCCTTCCAGAGGGAGACACCGCCCGTTCCGCAAGCGGATAGGGCGGGAGAAGGGCTATGGGAGGGTGTGTCGGCTCGCTGGCAGGCGGCCTTGGCGACCCTGTCGGACCATTTGGTGATTCGACATCGCAGTGACGATATTGCGCAGCTCATGACCCCGGAATGGGCCGCACTGGCACGCCAAAATGGGCGGATGCTGCTCGAGCAGGCACAGATCGCCATGTTGTCAGCCAACCAGCCCCTCTACGAGCAATCACTGGCCCGGGCCCGGGACTTTGTCAGCGTGTTTAGAGAACAGGACGTTGACCGTGTGGCCAGCATCCTCGAGGAGATTGCGCAACTCGAGCAGAAAGCTGTCTCGCCTGATCTGCCCGATTTGATTGAATCTCGCAGCCTGCTTGAAGCGCAAATCGAGCGTCTCGGCCGCGAGGCTTCAGGCTGACTATGGCCCGTCTGAGTCTCTATCTCATTGTTGGTCTGATCGCGGGCGCGATCTGGGCCAATACTGGTACCCGGGATCCTGGTTATGTCTTGCTGGCCTGGGGTGACTGGCAAATCGAGACATCAGTTTGGTTGGCGCTCTCGCTGCTGTTACTGGGTCTGCTAATGCTGTGGCTAGTTCTGCGTGTGGTGCGCTCGACATTGAGCGTGCCCGGCGCTATTAGCCTTTGGGTCGGTAGCCGCACCGAGAAGGGGGCTCAGGTCCGCACGGATAAGGGCTTTGCGGCATTTTATGAGGGGCGCTGGGATGCAGCGGAGCGCGCCTTGTCCAAGACCCGTGGGGTGCGCGAATCAACACTGTTGCATCCGCTATATGCCGCGCTCGCTGCACTGCACCTCGGCAAGACTGATCGCGCACTAAAGTTGCTTGATGCTGCGGAGGAGGACGGGACCTTGCCGTCGTCGGTGATCGCGTTGGTGCGGGCACAATCGCAATTGGCCAGCGGGGCGCTGGATCAGGCTGCACGTTCTCTGGCCTCGCTATCGGCACAAGAACAGGACACGCCGCGCGCTAAATCGATCCGCTGCGACTTGGCACAGCGCCTTGGTGAGTGGCGTGAGGTATGCGCGCTGGTGGCCGACGTCAGGCGCAGCCAGCTTTATCCGTCGACAACTTTGGATCATTGGGAGCAGCAGGCCTGGTGCGAACTGATCACAGAGGGCGCTGCGGATGAGGTGTTGAGCACCTGGAAACGCGCGCCCGACGCACTCAAAGCGGAGAACAGTCCAATTTGGCACAGGCTCATCGCGCGGCTCAGAGAGCACCCAGATGCTGAGGGTCTCTACAAGGCGATATCGGTGCGGCTGGAGCAGTACGGCGAGCCTGTGACCTTACAGTGTGTTGCCGCGTTGCCTGAACAGTACGCGGGCAAGTTAAAAAAGCGCGTTTCAAAATGGGTGGAGCATGACGCCGACGGTGACTGCCACGCC
>Ga0213859_10000697_pt1 | contig 15249 bp, 12 predicted proteins | sample PICome_2_FD_160133 | JGI IMG/M metagenome (GOLD analysis project Ga0213859, IMG submission 160133) | Coastal seawater microbial communities near Pivers Island, North Carolina, United States - PICO304 | ecosystem: Environmental > Aquatic > Marine > Coastal | place: USA: North Carolina... | reverse complement strand
TTAAGAGTTAGATATGAAATTTAAGAGAGATTTAGTTAAATACGTACGAGATAAAGCTAAATCCCAGTATAAAAAAGGAAGCGAATGTTACATTTGCGGAACGACGGATAACTTAGATTTTCACCATTATAACGGCTTAACCGAACTGCTAGAAGCTTGGATACGCACAAACAATATACCTATAGAGAATGAGCAAGACATACTAGAGATTCGAGAGCAGTTTATCGGTGAGAACTATGAAGAAGTTTATGAGAAAACAGTTACTCTCTGCCATCAGCACCATTTAAGATTACATTCAATTTATGGAAAGCGACCCAAGTTACACACAGCAGAGAAACAAGCACGGTGGGTCGAAAAACAGAGAAGCAAACATGGCATGGTATGATTTTTTAATAGGCAGACAGGGTACAGTTGAATCAAATGAGGAAAAACTGAATCCGTCTCAATACGTTATTTCCCGTAATGAGGGTATGACGATAGACAGCCAAGAGGTTGTCACTAACTATAGAAATGCATATGAACAACTAGAAATAGTTAATCGTGCTGTAAACATGATTGTAGATGACGTTGCTGAAATTCCTTATAGTGTTGGAGACCAAAGACAAGGTACTAATAACATTATAAAGAATATTCGTAGAGTAAAGGTTGATCAATTAATAAACAAAGAACCAAATCCTTTTCAGGATATTAGTACTTTTAAAAGAAATCTAATAATTGACCTACTTATAGATGGAAACATCTTTATCTATTTTGATGGTGCACACTTGTACCATTTACCAGCAGAAAAAGTCACAATCTATTCAGACGATAATACATATGTAGAAAAATATAGTTTCGATAATTCCATTGATTATGGAGTTAATGAGATTATACATATAAAAGAAAACAGTTTTAAATCCATTTACAGAGGAACTCCTAGACTGAAACCAGCATTTAGAACAATGCAACTACTAGGAAGCATGAGAAGATTTCAAGATAATTTTTTCAAGAATGGAGCTGTTCCAGGTTTAGTACTAAAGAGTCCTAACACTCTTTCAGAAAAGATAAAAGAAAGAATGTTACAAGCCTGGAGCATTAGATATAATCCGAACACTGGAGGAAAAAGACCTCTCATCTTAGATGGAGGTTTAGAAGTAGAGCCAATGTCTCAGATTAATTTTAGAGAGTTAGACTTTCAAGAGTCAATAAAAGCAAATGAAAGAATAATTTTAGAGGCAATGGGCATACCACCAATTTTATTAGACGGTGGTAACAATGCAAACATAAGACCAAATCATAGACTATACTATTTGGAGACAGTAATGCCAATAGTAAGAAAAATAGGATATGCTTTGGAAAGATACTTTGGGTTCAATCTTGCTGAAGATGTAACAGGTATACCTGCTTTACAACCAGAATTAAGAGACCAAGCTGCTTATTATGCAACACTAGTGAATACTGGTATTCTTAGTGCTAACGAAGCTAGAGTAGCTATGGGTAAAGAACCTATCGATGGATTCGATGAACCTCGAGTTCCTGTCAACTTAGCAGGTTCATCAGTTAATCCAGAGGAGGGAGGACGACCACAAGAGAGTTCTCCAATAGAGGAAGAATAATATGACTAAAGATATGATGGTAAAAGCAGTATCCGATTTCATGGCCAAAGAAGGCGGTGTAATGGATTTAGCTGAATACAAATCTCATGGTAATGATGTTCCTGTTAAAGACTATTTGCTTAGAAGAGCATTTGGTTCTTGGAACAGAGTGTTATCAGTAGTGAGCAAAAGATATCCTGTCTCTGTCGCTCCTGTTGAGGTTGCAAAACCTAAAGCAGCACCAAAGAAAAAATCTGAGGTGAAAGTGGAGAGCAAAGATGGCGAATAAAATATTTCACTGGACTAATACTTTTAAAACACTAGGCGAAACTGATGATGGCGGTATAGACATTAAAGGTTCTGCAAGTACAAATGCACTAGATAGAGCTGGCGATATAATCGAAGCAGAAGCATGGACAAAAGGAGGATTGGAGAACTTTAAAAGCAATCCTGTTCTACTTTTTAACCATGACTATAATAGACCTATCGGTAGAGCAACAGGTTTAGAAGTAACCGATAAAGGTTTAGAAATCTCAGGTAGAATTTCTAAAGCAGCAGGTGAAATAAAAGATTTAGTAAAAGATGGTGTCCTTGGAGCGTTTTCTGTCGGCTTCAGAGTCAAGGATGCTGATTATATGACTGAAACCGACGGATATAAAATAAAGGACGCGGAACTTTTTGAAGTTTCTGTAGTATCAGTACCTTGTAACCAGGGAGCAACGTTCTCTTTAGCAAAGTCATTTGATAATATGGAAGATTACAACAAGTTTAAAAAGCAATTTATAAAGGCTAACTCTGCAGAAATAGCAGACGCTGTTAATGTTGAGCAGCCAAGCGGGGAGAAATCCCAAACAATGGAGACTAATATGTCAGAAGAAAAGAAAACTCCTGAAGTTTCCCCTGAGTTCGATCTTGACAAATTTGCAAAAGACGCAGCTGAAAAAGCTGTGGCTTCTTATGCAATGAAGCAAGCAGAACTTAAAGCAGCAGAAGAAAAAGCTGCAATGGAAGCCGCTGAAAAAGCAGCTGAAGTTGAAGCTAATGAAAAGGCTGTTCAAGAGGCTAAACAGGAAGAACAAAAATCTGTTATTGAAGCAGGTTTATCTGGAGCTGAAAGACTTATGTCTGATGTTGAGAAAAGAGTCAATGATAAGCATGAAGACTTATACGGTGTTGTTAAATCATTAGAGAAACAACTAGCGGAAAAGTCAGAAGAAATCATGAATATCAGAGAGTCAAAAAGAATTTTCTCAGATAGACAAGGTCAAGGCGACTGGAAAAAAGCTTTCGAGCAAGATATCATTGATGCAAAATTTGCTGGTCTAGCGACTGGTAAAGGTTGGGACAATACATATGCAAAATCAGTTATGCAAAAAGTGAACGAGCACTCAGGTGTTCAAGTATCTTCAGGTGACTTTGAGCAAATCGTTTCAACAAACATCGAAAGAGATATCCAGAATGAGTTGGTGTTAGCACCTCTATTTAGAGAAATACCAATGACTTCTGCAAATATGATTATACCTATCTTACCAGATGCAGGATATGCTGAGTTTACTGGAAACCAAGCTGCTAGTGGTTCTTCACCACACGGTAACTTAGACCCAAGAGGCGACGCTTATGACCCAGCTAATGGTGCAGGTATTGATCTAACAGAAAGAACCCTTTCAACTAAAAAACTTATTTCACAATCTTACTTAGGTAATGAGACTGAAGAAGATGCAATCATGCCAATACTTCCTTTAATTAGAGAGTCAATGGTTAGATCACACGCTAGAGCAATCGAAAATGCTATCCTAGCTGGTGACGATGCTGATGGTGCTTTTGGTACCTCAGGTGCAGCTTTTGAAGGCTTACTACACTTAGCAAGAAATGATTCAGACTACACACAATCAGGCGACGCTTTCGCAGGTGATAAAATTGTAGCAACTGATCTTTTAGAAATGAGAAAGAATATGGGTAAATATGGTGTGAACCCAAGTGAAGTAGTATATATTGTTTCACAAAGATCATACTATGAACTACTAGAAGATGCTGAGTTCCAAGATGCTAACCTAGTTGGCGACATGGCAACAAAACTATCTGGTGAAATCGGACAAGTGTTCGGTTCAAGAGTTCTTCTTTGTGATGAATTCGCTACACCAGCAGTATCTAAGTTCGCAGCTATTGCTGTTAACCCAAGAAACTATGTAATGCCAAGATTAAGAGGTGTTACTGTTGAGTCAGACTACGAAGTAGCAAACCAAAGAAGAGTCCTAGTGGCTTCTCAAAGACTAGGTTTTATTGACCTAATCGATGGTGCAACTTCTAAGTGGGGCTGGATGTACAAAGCTAGCTAATAGCTTACAGACCTGGAGGGGCTTAGTCCCCTCCAACTTTTAGAGGAATTATGGCAAATTTAGTAACAATACAACAATACAAGGACTTTTCAGGAATCACTGGAGTTAGTGAAGATGCAAAGTTAAATGTTATTATACCCTCTATAAGCCAAGCAGTAAAAACCTACTGCGGTACTAGTATAGTTGATTTCTATTCTAGTGATAAGGTTGAATACTTTGATATTACTGACGACATGACTTATCAGATAATGGTCGACGAAAGTCCACTTGTAAGTGTATCAGAAGTACAAGAAAGAGATTCTCAATCTGGAACTTATACTACTTTAATTAGTGAAGATTCAGATGGCAGTGGAAAGTACGAATATGTAGTAGATACTGAAAGAGATTTAATTATTAGAACTACTTCTACTGGAGATAAAATGTTTCCAAAAGGAAGAAAAGCAGTGAAAGTCACTTATAGAGCTGGATATGCATCAACACCTGCAGATTTAAAACTTGCATGTTTTGATTTAATTAAGTACTACTTAAAAGATGAAAGAAAAGCGGGTATGACTATTGCTGGAGCAACTGTTAGAAACCCTGTTTCTACTACTCTTAAAGAGAATATAGATTTTCCTGACCACATAAAGAGAATACTAGATTTCTATAAAGTTTACAAGTAATGGGAAAAATAACTAAAAAGGTTAACCCACAAAAGTATGCTGAAGCTAACTTAAGCAAAGTATTAAGTAGTGTTGATAGAATTTACATAAATAAAACTGAAGATGTTAGAAAGACTATTGAAAAAGATGTAAAAACAAATTTAAAACCTTATGCAAGTTATATGAAAAAGCTATTAGGTGCAATGAGTGAGGGTCAAGTAGACGCTAAAACTAAACAGTTTACAAAGTTTTTAAAAGACTTAGGAGCGCAAACAAAACCAGACGGCAAAGTTGACCCAAATGTAGATGCAGATATAGCAAAAGTTATGGCAGCTTTTAACAAATTAGTTCCTGCTAGTCAAAGAATTAATAAAGGAATTAAAAATTCGAGTGGACAGATTAAAGGTCAAGATCAACAAGCTCATAAGGATTTTACAGTATTAAGTGGGCAAGCGTTTATTATCTATACAAAAATTCAAGCAGATATAGATAGGCAACGTACAACTAAAGTTCCTGTAGGAGGAAATGCAGAAAGTACAGATACTAATACTAATGTTAAAAGGTATCTAAAACCGCAAGAACAAGCAGATTTAGCAGAGTACTTTAGACAAATGTGGATAACAGCAAAAGCTGTAGCAGATATGCCTAAAAGTATATATGATGGCTCGAATAGTTATAAAAGTATAGAAAATGCTTTGGAGCATTACTTTAATAATACTACTCAAGCACAGCATGAACTTAATAAAATAAAGCAAGTTGATGTACTTAGTGGAAAAGCTTCTCAAAAAATAGAGATTGAGATACAAGATGATCAAAGTGCACTTGAAAAAATTATTGGAAGAAGTAAGTTTAGAAAAGTACAAAATCGTTATCAAGAAAAGAAATATAGAGATGCAATAAAAAATATACCATGGACTAGACTATCAGGATCTAATCCAATTGAAGGCGAAATAGTAAAACAGCTTACTGATTTAGCTGCTGGTAAAAAACCAAAAAAGTACAATAGTAAGACTAAAGAAAGACAAAAAACTAAGGCTAAAAAAGATTTAAAAATAAGAAATGAATTAAAGCCTTTAATAGCAGCTTCTTTGGCATTGGGAGCATTTAAAAAAGTATCAAGACCAAAGAAAGCAACAAGACAAAGTGAGAGTGGAGTAACAAATCAAAGAGAATTAAATAAATTAAAACTCAAGATTAATGCAAGATTACCTGCTCAAGTAAGAAGGAACATGGGAAGACCTGCATTAGAAAATAGAACAGGCAGATTTTCAAATAGTGCAGCTTTAACAGAGTTAAGGCAAGGGCCAAAAACATTAATAGGTAAGTATACTTATATGTTAAACCCTTATCAAACATTTGAAAATGAAGGACCCAGGCAGTGGCCAACAGGATTTAATCCTAAACCACTCATAGCGCAAAGCATAAGAGATATAGCTTTGCAGTATACAGAACAAAAATTTACGCTTAGGAGAGATTAATGGCAACTTACAGAACGAAAAGAACAAAAATAGCCGAAGCCTTAGCGAAAAAATTAAAACAAATTGATGGAAGTCACCCATTTAATATAAATTTGTTTGATAATGTCGAAAGTAAATTATCATTTCTTGACGAGATAGAACAATTTCCAAAAGTATGTGTCGTAGCAGGAGATGAAACTAGAGAATATCAACCAGGCGGATTTAAATGGAGATTTTTAACTTTGACAGTAAGAGTATATGTTCATAATGAAACAGATGCTCAAGAAGAACTCGCATTACTGCTCGAAGATATCGAAAGATTAATCGACGAGAGTGATGCACTAGTGTATGATGACTCTGTTGACCCAAGCGAAGCGACAACATCTATAACGATTGAGTCGATTGGAACTGATGAAGGAGTAATTGCTCCTCTAGGTATTGGAGAAATGGTAGTCGAAGTACGATATTAGGAAACGAAGACGCTGATTAAAATCACGCGGAATCCTTTCCAAAGATGAAATAATAGGAGAAAGCAATGGCTTTAAATCTATCGAGAAATACCAAAGTATTTGTCAGCTCAGTGAATGGAGTAGTTGCAAACAGTGATAGTACACATGGTGGCGTTAAAAGTTTAAAAACTTTAGGCGGTACTGCTAGCGGAACTTACCAAGTAGGGGACGTTCTTACTATGGCTGGAGGAACTAACTCAGATCAGATGAAAGTTATCGTTAAAACTGTTGGTGGAGATAATTTACCAGAAACAGTTTACATTCCAAATAACTTTAGGGGTGATAATTTCCAAGATGATGAGACTTTAACTCAAACAGCTAATGCCGGTGGCTCAGCTTCTGGTTTTACAGCAGTTGTTGATGGAGTTTCAGAAGGTGGAAAAACCGTAGACGGTTCAAGAGATGGTCTAGGTGTCTTTAAAGGAAACGAGAGCAATGCAAATACTTTTAAAATTGGTGTATTAGATGGTTATAGTTTTTCTCAAGCAAGTGAAAACACTGATGTAACAGTCAGTGAAGCGGGGGCTACACCTAACAGAACTTCAAGAAGATTCAATGACTCTTTAAGTCCTGCGGAGTGGTCATTCCAAACATATGCAAGACCATTTAAACATGGAACTAACTCATACAGAGATTCAGGACAACATGATATAGTGGAAAACATTCTTTGGGCGGCTTTAGCTGGACAAGAAATAACAAAAGCAGAAGACGATGCAGATACATCTGTAGGTGGTGCAGCCGGTGAAACAACCAATGGTGCTGTTAAATTTACCTCTTCTTCAGCAGACGTTAACTTCAGAAGTTCAGATGCTCACGAGCTTTTAAAACTTAACATTTTCTTTGCACTAGAAAATACAACTTACAGACTTAACGAATGTCAAGTTAACCAGGTAGAGATCGATTTCTCTATCGATGGAATTGCTACATTAAGTTGGTCAGGTAATGCTACAACTATTGACCAAGTATCTGAAATTATTGAAGATCCTTCAAAAGTACTATCAACAGATGGTTCAACAGATACAGGCAATACAGATGGAACATATGCAGAAAAGTATAACTACGTAGATGTTTCAGGTAGTGCAGACGCTGACTACTTAAAGAATAAGTTATCACAACTATCCTTGTCTACAGCTGCTCAAGGCGGTGGTGCAAGTTCAGGTGGTTTAGATTCTAAAACTTATTCAATAAATATAACAGGCGGAAGTATAACAATTGCTAATAACATTACTTACCTAACTCCTGAAACTTTAGGGGTTGTGGATAAGCCAATTGGTTCCTTTACTGGAGCTAGAAATGTGACTGGTTCATTAACTTGTTACTTAGATACAAAAACAAATGGTTCAAACGATTTGTTAAAAGATTTAAGTGCTGCAACAGGTTTGATTCAGCCATCTTTTGATATGAGCTTATTTATGGGTAATGCTTCAGGAACAGTTCCAAACATTGAGTTGGACATTCCAAGAGCTATGTTATCAATTCCAACAGTTGAAGTTGCAGACGTAATCTCAACAACAGTTGAATTTGCAGCGTTACCAGCAGACACAATATCTTCAAGTGATGCTACAACTTATGACATGCAAGTAAAATATAAAGGAAGTACTACATTTAGTGAAAGCGGTTACGCTGACACATCAGCTGCCTCAAGTGGTTTAGCTGAAGAAAATGGCGGCTTCTAAACTTAACAATGGCGAAGTACAACTTTCTACGAGATAGTCAACTTCACATAGTTTATGGGAGTAATCGATACAATGTAAAGATTACTCCCGATTTTTCGTTCAATCAAACATTTGCGGAAGATGCGTACTCAGTAAAGACTCTGCACGATCAAACAAAAATGTTTTCAGGAACGAGTGTAACTAAAGCAAATCCTGCCAACTTTAGTTTTGCGATTCATCTTACTACAGAGAAAGATGAAAATATCGTGCTAGATCTTTTAACAGACTATGATACATCATCAGGAGAACAATTATTAAAATCTTTTGATATGTACGCAGTCTCGAATGAAAGCACATTCAAATTAGAAGGGTGTGTTATTACTCAAGGAGATTTTAGTTTTGCAAAAGGTTCTCCACTACTATTAACAGTTAGTGGAGCAGCGAAAAAACTTAGTAGGGTAGGAGATGAAACTTATTCACTCCCTGGCTCTTTGCAATCTGCAAGTGCCACAAGAACTCCCACAAAACCTTTACTTGATGTAGAGATAGATGGCTCAGATGTTACTAATCTAGCCGCAGCTACATTAAGTGTGCAGAACAATATATCATGGACTCCTTATGAGACACTACAGGCAAGTTTGTCTGTAACCTCAGCAAGTAATGCTATGTATCCTTCTAGCTATAGTTTGAAAGATAGAGTGGTTAGTGGAAATATTACACAATTTCACACTAGCGGTAACAGTTCTGAATTTCAAACTTTTGATACTTCTACTAATATTGATATAAAAACAATAGTAGGTGGCTCAACGTTTTTTCATGCAGACCTTAATGGTTGTATGTTTACAAAACGTTCAGGTCAAGGAGAAGTATTTACACAGACTTATGACTATAGATTGGTCACAAGTCCGTCAGATTTAGGAACAATAATTACATATTAATAGGAGAAAACATGGAATTAAAATCATTACTGGTAGACAGTAAAACAGCATGGGTAGATTTCCCAGGACTTGATGGATTTGAAGTAGAACTTGCAAATCTTTCAAGAAAAGAGTTATTAAACTTAAGAAAAAAGTGTACTGTCAATAAATTTGACAGAAAGACTAGAATGTTTAACGAAGAGTTAGACGAAAATAAATTTGTAACAGAGTTTACAGAAGCAACTGTAAAAGGTTGGAAAGGGTTAAAACTAAAATATTTAGAGGATTTAATTCTTGTAGATTTAAAAGGACATGATAAGGAAACTGAAATGGACTACTCTCAAGAAAATGCTAAAACTTTAGTTGAAAACTCTTCTGAGTTCGACAACTGGCTCAACGAGGTAGTCTTTGACTTAGAAAATTTTCGTAGCTCAGAACAAAGAATTAATACTCCAAAAGCTAAACCTGTTTCTGGACAATAAAGATGTAGGCATGACCAAGGATCAATACTTGGAAATGTGCGAACAAATGGACGAAGAACCCGACTGGGATAAATGTCCACCAGCATGGGAAGATTTCCCACCTATAGTCATAGAAGCCATTAGCATTTTTAATAGCTTAGGAGATAGAATATATCCAGAGATAGGATATATTGGAAAAGATTTTACAAATTTTAAATTTTTACTAGAACAGTACTCAGTTGAAGAACATAATGTAGATTATATTTTTGACTTAGTACTATGGTTAGATTCAAGACAAATAGAAGCCTCACAGAAAAGAATAAAGGCAGAGTACGATAAGATAAAACGAAAAAGATAATGGCAGACTCACAAGTATTAATTGAGATAAAAACCACGAGTAAAGGGTTAGTAGTTGCTACTAAAGATACTGAAAAACTTGTCAAAACGACAAAACAGTTGAATGACGAGCAGAAGAAACAAGCAAAAACTACTGATACTTTAAATAAGAAAAAAGACGCAACAAATAAGAAAGATAAATCTTTATATCAAAGTAATCTTTCTGCATCTAAAGGTTTCTCAAAAATGAAAGAAACGCTCGGAAGTCAGAGTTCCGGGCTTGTGCAGGCGTACGCTACATTAGCGGCTAACGTCTTTGCGGCTACAGCTGCCTTTACTGCACTTCGTCAAGCTTCCCAAGTAGATACAATGATAAAAGCGCTAGACGCTTTAGGCACTGCTTCGGGTAATAATTTAACAGCGATGGCAAGAAGTATACAGGCAACAACTGGTCATGCTATTGCGTTGGATCAAGCACTTAGAACAGTTTCAGTTGGTGCATCTGCTGGTTTTGATACTAGTCAGCTACAAGGTTTAGCAGAAGTTGGTAGATTAGCAGCGATATCTCTTGGTAGAGATGTTGGAGATGCGGTTGATAGGTTAACAAGAGGTGCCGCGAAACTCGAGCCAGAAATTCTTGATGAATTGGGTATCTTTGTAAGAATAGACGATGCAGCAGCAAAATATGCCGCTAGTATTGGTGTAGCTGCTTCTTCACTTTCTAGATTTGAGAAAAGACAAGCATTTGCTAATGAAATTTTAGAACAAGGTAGACAAAAGTTTTCAGCAGTAGCTGATGTTGAACCTAGTAATTTCGATAAATTAGCTGCTACAATGGCAGACTTATCAAGAAACTTAATGAACTTTTTCAATGCAGTACTAAGTCCAATAGCAGGTTTCTTTGCAGACAATACTTTAGCACTAGCAGGTTTCTTTGCAATGATTACAAAAGGAGTTATACAACAAGCTCTTCCAGCTTTATCAAAATTTGGTGACGTAGCTAAAAGAGTTGCTTTAGACGCTGTAGGGGCTGCAGGAGCAGAACTTGATAGAGTCGAAAAAACTAGAAAAGCGCAAATATCACAAGTAAAAGGCGTAAAAATAGTATCAGGAGAATATCAAAAATATTTCCAAAAGATTAAGTCAGGAAAATTCACTTTAGAAGATTTAAACCAAGCAAATAAAAAACTTAGTGATAGTATAAGAAGAAGACAAGATGCTATCAATCGAGGAACTACAAAAAATATTAAATTAGCAGAAGCTAATATCGCAAAGATTAAGCAAGAACAAATTGCTATTCAAAATCTTATTCAAACTGAACAAAGAAGAGAAAACTTGAAAAAAAGAGGTGGTCAAGGAAGTGCCGATGCATTATTCTCAGGAAGAGAAAGTAGAATTTTTGGACAGTTAGACAAACAGTTTGACCAAGGAAATTACATAAAAGGTTTCCAAAATGCATTAAAGAAAACAATAGTAACAAACAAAAGATATGATAGAGACATAAGAAAGTCAACAAAGGGAACAAAAATGTTTGGACTAACTCTAGGAAAAGGAGTATTAGGAAAAGCATTACTTTCTGCGAAAATAGGAATGAAACAATTTGGTTTAGTAGCTAGACTATCAATAAAGGGTATATTTACAGCTATTCCTGTTATCGGTCAATTGCTTCTTGTAATTGATTTACTTATCGCAGGACTAAAAAAAGCAATAACGTTTTTTGGCAATTTTAAAGGAGAAGCTAGTAATTTAACAAAAGCACAAGATGCGTTTAACGGCTCAGTATCAACTTTCAATAAACTTCAAAAATCAAGTGTTCTTTTAATTGAAGATGAAAAAGAAAGAAGAAAAGCAAATTTACAAGAAACTATAGCTCAAGGACAAGCTACTATAAATTTAATAGATAATGCAAAAGAAGTAGAAAAAGCACAACGAGCAGCTAACAAAGAAGCTTCTTTATACGGAAAACTACTTAAAGGATCTTTAGAGATAGGAAGAATAATTCTTTCAGATATGGCAAATACCCTTGGGGGATTTGGCGCAAAATCAAAAAGAGCACTTTTAAATACAAGAATAAATTTTCTAGAGTTTACAAAAAATGTAAAACAACAAATTCAAGACATAGTTATGGGAGACTCAGCCGTAGCCAAAGCAGCTAGATTCTTGTTTGGAATAGAAAAAACTGATCAATTATTTGATTTTGATAAAATGGATAGAGAAATTGATCAGTTAAGACAAAGTGTAAAAGATGTTAATTTAGAATCTGCATTTAGATTCAGCGGGCAAGATAGAAATACTTTAGGAACACAAGTAGTTCTTTCTGCTCCTTTTGAAGCAATGCAAGAAGTAATGATGGCAGCAACTGATGCAGGCGATGAATTTAGAGCCAAACTAGGAGATACTACACCAGCAATGTTAGCAGTAGCTCTTGCTACAGGTGATATATCAAAAGCATCGGAAAATTTAGATAAAAATTTACAAGATATAATAAAAACTGTTGATGCGAATACTGATGGCTATATATCACAAGAAGAAATAATAGACGCAATAATAAAAATAACAGATAGCGCTACTCAAGAAACAAATCAATTTACACGAGCTTTACAAGTTCAAGCAGAAATGTTTAAAGAAAGTGAGCAAAAAGCGGCAGAGTATGTAAACTCACTAAAAGCAACAAACAAAGAACTTGCATTAGCAGGAGAACTTGGAGTTCTTCTCGGCTCTATGATGGAAACAGATGGTGAAGGAAACTCTTTCTTTACTATAACTCCAAAAGACAAAGAAAATCAAGAAGACTTTGTCGAAAATCTCAAAAAAATGGGAACTGGAATGAGAAGACTTATTACAGGTGGAGGAAGCGCTGATGAACTAAACAAAAAAATAGAAGACATTGGAAACGCGGGAGAAGATGTAGTAGAAGAATTTTATAACCAAGTAAAAGCAGCACAACAGCTCGTAAGACAAATAGGAATTTTACAAATCATAGAAAAAGAAAGACTAGCAACTATGCAAAGACAGGCGGCTGTTTTCAAAACTATGGAAAAGAAAAGCGCAACAGCGGCTTTAGAATCTATAAGAACTCAAAATGCACAAAGAGATATTGTAAAAGAAAGATTAGATTTACAAATCCAACAACAAGAAAAAATATTAGGTCAAACTGCATTACAAGAATACAGACAAAATGGGCTAGTAAACTTAGAAGGAGAAGAACTAGAGTTTGCAACTAAGTTATTTAACTTAGAAGGACAACGAGCAGCTAATGAATCAAAAAGACTGAATCATAAACACGAAGCAGCTATGCTAGAAGAAGTATCTTTAGGCAATGCTAGATTAGCTTTTCAATTAGCACAAGCTCAAGTAGCTACTGCCGCAAAAGAAGTAGCTTTTCTAAATAAAAAAGCTAACATTTCAAAAGGTATTGGAGGAGGTCAAACTCCACAACAACTTTTAGAGGCACAAAAAGTAGCGGCAAAAGCAGCAGTAGAAGCTGCAAAAACTGAACTTGCATTATTAGACTCAAAACTAAAAATAGAAACTTTATTACTAGAAGCTAAGTTTATAGCAAATGATATTTCAATGGAAGAAAATAAAAGAGCCCAACAGATATTAGAGGAACTAAATGCTCAACATGGTGTACAAAAACTTATATCAGCAGAAAAAATTAAACAAGCATCTATAGACGCAAATAGTGTAGGCCAAGGAGATTTTAAAGGATTATTAAGTGGTGGAGTAGGTCAAACTCTTGTAGCTGGTGCGGCATTATTTAACGAACAAACTAAATCAAAAGCTAATTTTGACGCAGAGGGAAACGAACTTGAGACCAGAACACAATCTACACCTCAAGAAAGATTAGAGGCAATGAATACTGCTTTAGCTCCAATGAGAGAAACACTAATGGGACTTGGCCCAGAAGGAGAATTAGTAGCAACTGCACAACAAGGAATTTTAACACTAGCATCAGCATTTGATGTAGTATCTGCTTCAGGTCTTGGTAGTGCAGAAGGAATGGCGGCTGTAGGATCAGCAATAGCATCAGTATCATCAATAATGGCAGCTAATTCAAAAGCACAGATTGCAGAAATAGACAAACAAATAGAAGCTGAAAAGAAAAGAGATGGAAAGTCAGCAGATTCTTTAAATAAAATTAAAGGCATGGAAAAGAAAAAAGAAGCCATGGAAAGAAAAGCATTTGAAAGAAACAAGAAAATGCAAATGGCTCAAACAGTAGCAAATACAGCGGCTTCAATTATGGGTGTCATGTCAGGTGTTAAAGACCCATTTGTATCAGCTCCTTTAGCAATTGCACAAGCAGCTATGTTTGCTGTAATGGGTGCTGCTCAATTAGCAGTTATTTCAAAACAAAAATATGACGGTGGTTCCACAAGTGTAGAGAAACCACAAACAAATTTATCGATAGGTAAGAGAAGCAATGCAGTAGACGTATCAAGAGGAGCTACTGCAGGTGAACTTAACTACTTAAGAGGCGGAAGAACTACAGGACAAAACTTAGGCGGAGCTGGAGGAAGCTTACCTGGAGCTGCCATGGGAAGAAAAGGATACGCCGATGGTGGAGTAGTAGTCGGAGAAAGAGGTCCTGAAGTTATTTCACCTACTACACAAGTTGACGTTACACCAAACTATGCATTGGGTGGTGGAGAAACAAATGTTAACTTTACAATCAATGCTGTAGATGCTGCAGGTGTTGAAGATGTACTAATGAATCAAAGAGGAAATATTATAAGAATGATTAGAGAAGCAGCAAATGATCACGGAGAAATGTTCTTAGAGGATATTGATACTCAAACTTACGGGAGTAACACATAATGTCAAATTTTAGTAGCTTTGCAGATAGATTACCTGACCCAAATTTTGGTATTGGAGAGGACGGAAGTTCTACAAATAGTACTATAACTGGCCCAGGCTTTTCTTCAGTAAAATTTAGTAGCGAACGACCAGTATCGATTTCAAGAACAAATAGTGGAAGAGTGATATCTCGAGCGATAGTAGGGCAGAGGTGGAAAATTCAAATATCATATAATCCAATGACTCGTGATCAGTTCGAGCCCGTGTACAATTTTTTACAGGCTCGCGGGAGACTTACGCCATTTTTCGTGTCTTTACCACAATATTCTGATAGCAGAAATTCCTCACTTTCAGGAACTATTTCTGTGAACGGAACAACAAATTCTGGAGTAGACAACATAAAATTAGATGGATTTGCAAACGATACCCAAAGCGGAGGTTTAAGACCTGGAGATTTAATTACATTTAATGACTCTTCTAATTCAAATCATAAAAAAGCATATCAAATAACTAGAGTACTTACTAATAGTAATTATCTTACAGGTGGACAGCAACCTGCATCA
>Ga0213859_10000696_pt1 | contig 15250 bp, 13 predicted proteins | sample PICome_2_FD_160133 | JGI IMG/M metagenome (GOLD analysis project Ga0213859, IMG submission 160133) | Coastal seawater microbial communities near Pivers Island, North Carolina, United States - PICO304 | ecosystem: Environmental > Aquatic > Marine > Coastal | place: USA: North Carolina... | reverse complement strand
CCAATTCCAAGAATAACCATTACCAAAACGAAGTTGTTTTAAATTTCTAATAACTAAATCATCAGAAGTTGTGCCTACATAGGACATTTCAACATCACCAAATTTAATACCTTCTGAGTCTCCAGATGGCATACTAATATAGCTATCGTTTGCTAATGTTAATGTTCCTGTGTAAGTATCATTTGCATCACTTCTTAAAAATTGGGTGCTATCAAGATTGTCAAGTGTGTTTGCATCTGCACTAGCTTCTTGTATTGCAAATATTCTTAAGTTTTTAATAAATAAACTATTTGTTCCTAAATCTGTCCAATTCAAAAACAATGGGCTAAACCAAACTGCTGTTGATGTTGGTGTATAGAAAAAACTATGTTGTTCCCAATCTGTTCCTATGTTTTGATTTTCGTGAAAACTCATTATTTGTCTTGTTGCTTCTTGGACTTCACTATGAGTGGCGTTAGCTGCTGTGTGAGTTTTACCATCAGGTAAAGCACTGTCATATTCTTGTATTCTAAAATACACACCACCATTTGTTGTTGTTGTGTTAGATTTAAGACTAAATGATATTTTCCACGATACACCTGACTCTGTTTTTAATGCTGGGTAAACTGCACCAAAAGTTGTGTCTGCACCTTGAACTTCTATTGCTCGTTCTGTTGTATTATATTTTATATAACCTTCGTTGCTTTGTGTATATGTCGGTAGCACATCTAAATTATCTACAATAGGTTCAAAGATACCATTATGCCATACTTGGTCTGTCCCTGAGCTACCTATGTATAATTCACCTTGACCTGTTAAATCAAATTTTTTAGTCCAAGAACTACCACCATTTGTGGTTATTGATGCACCAAGTAGTGTAGTTGTTGTACTACCGTCTGTGTCCCCAAGAACTATTGCTTGATTCGTTGAACCTTGTAAGTTTTGAATTGTTGAGGCGTTGTTGTATTGAAAGTTAAAGCCAAAACCGTCAGCCCCAGTATGTTCAAATCTACTAAAGTTATCACCTGACTTATCGCCTACATCTAAGAAACTATCTTCTAAAATTAAATCGCCTGTCATTGTATCGCCAGATATGTTTACAAATTGATTACCAGAATCTTCTACTTTTGCCCAAGAACCATCGGCACGCAAAAAATACTCATCTGTTGAGCCTGTTAAATCATCAATATCTGTGCTTACTACAATTGCGCCAACATTGACTTCTGGATATTGTTGAACCCATCCATTTGTTGAATCATACTTTTTTATCTTCATAGGGCTTGTGTTACCCTCCTAATTATTATATGTGAAACCAAATTCCGTTTGCTACTTCATATGATGATGGAGTTGAACTTGATACTGCAATTGGATATTCCATTTTAAATTCTGCTTCTCCTGTGTTTGTACCAGCTGATACAACAACACCTAAAGCTGATTTAAGGTCTAAGGCTTGTCCACCTGAAGAAGATATTTCTGATGTTCCGTTGATTTCTACAACTCTTCTTGCAGGTGTTGCATAAGTTGCATCGCCTCGTAAGAAATTAAATTCATTGGCTGCAGATGGAGCAGGAGCAAGACCAGCAGTACCATCTGTTGTATTTTGTAAATCTGCACCAGTCATTACAGGAACACTAAAGTTTAATTTTCCTGCGCCATTAGTATTATCAGCATAACTAACTGTTATACCAGATGTAGTATTACTAGAAACCATACCACCAACAACATCTTCAATGGTTTCATTTGAAATCCCAATCGTTACAACGCCAAGAGACTCAGAAACATCAACATTAGCACCTTTTTTAATAACTAAATCTTCAGTAGTTAATAATGTTTCGTTGACAGTTCCATCACCATCGGTATCTACACTTATCGCTCTAAATGTATTCGTTGGTGTTTGATATGTACCATCACCACGCAAGAATTTCAATCTATCTCCACTTGCGGCACCTGGAACAAGACCTGGAGAACCAGCAGAACTTCCTGTTGCGCCTTGATATAATTCATAAGTATTACTTACTACAGATAAAGTAACAACAAATGGACTTGCTGTTGTTCCTGCACCACTAGCAGATTCAATTATTACCCAATCGCCAGCTTCTACTGTTACACTTGTTGCAGAGCTGCTTGAAGAATCATCGTGTTTGTATGTGTATTGTGCTTTAAATGTTGAAGCAATATATCCTGAAGTTGTTGAAGATGCTGCTGGTAATGCTCCACCATCTGAAAAAACAATATAATATCCTATAGAGCTTCTATCATTGGTTGCTGCATTATCGTAGATACCTTTCAATACATCTACAAATTTAGCTTCTTTATCAGATGAAACACTTGCATCAAATGAACTATAGAATTTTAAACTATCAAAAACCGAGTTTGGTAAATATTCTACTTTAATTTTGTCCTCATTACCTATCGTTTCAAAAACGGCATCACCGTTTGAATCATATAGCTGTGTGGTAACAGTTTTTGGATATTGTTCTACCCAACCACCAGCATTATTATTTGCGCTTGTATCCCAACGCTTAATTGTCATATTTGGCATTATTTAGTTCCTCCTTTATCTGAACCATTAAATTTTTTTATTTTAGAGTTCATTAACTCTTGACTTCTTAAATTATTTCTTAAGAATAATTTTTGTGTTTCGATGGCATCATTATATGACTTAATGTATTCATCGAATATACTTGCTAATTGATTGTATGTCGTGTTTACTTTTGAAAATTTTTCTTGTTGTTGTTTTAACTCTTCTTTAATTTGTTTTACTTCTTTGTTCTTGTCATATACTTGTTGTACTAACTGGTCATTTCTTTTTTTTACTTCTTCGTACTTGTTTGCTTTTTGTAATTCTTTTTCGAGTTCTTGGACTCTTAATTCTAATTCTGATTTTGTCATTTTTTTTCTCCTAATCTTCATCAAAATATGTAAGGTTATTATACCTTAAATTTACTGGTGGTAAGTCATCATCATAATGGACACCACTGTTTTTTGAATCTACAAGTGTTTCAAGTGCGCCAAGTGCATCGGACACATTATCAAATTTGTTTGCTACAAGTGCTAACACGCTTGCTTGTTCATCAGTAACATAAATAGACAATTGTCTTTTAATTGCTTGACCTGTCCAACCTTGGGCTGTTGGGTTCAAAGGCAATACAGCCTCTGGAGATTTATCAACAATCTCTTGCTTTTCACTACTTGATACTCTTGTTTGTGTTAAGTTTAAAGCCATATATCCTCCTATCCTATACTTTTTAATCTTCTGTTATCTTTGTAAATTGCTTCAATCGCATTGAGTTCAACTCGACCAGAAGCTTTGACTAAGAATTGTATGTATAAAAAATTATTTTCTTTTAGTGGAAAAGACATTCCGGATTCTTCAAAAGTGTTTATTGAAAATAAATTAAAACCTAAATCATTTAAGTTAAATTGATTTGCAATCGATGTGTTAATATCAAAATCTAAAACTTTAATACTATTTGTCTCATCTATAGATTTATATCGTCTCATTGTTTTATAACCAAATAATAAGGAATTGCTTGTTTCTTGTTTGGTTGCATAAAGGTTTGCACGATACATCGTTTTTTCCATTAAATTGTTTCCAAAGTCTGTCATTGAACTTTGCCATAAGAACACAATAGGTTCTCTTATACTTATTATAGCATTTTTTGAGCCAGATGAACTAAAAATAATTTCAAAATATTTATTAAGCTCATTAAACTTAGCAATAGCATCTTGTGTTGGTGTACCACTACCACCCAAGTCATAAGCAAAAGCCTCTTCATATTTATTTCTAGAATACTTAAAATAATAGTCTGTCCCATTTTTTAGTGCAATAACAGGGTAAAGATTTTTTTTAGAAACATCCACACCTATATTATTTATTGTTGTAGTCAAACTACTTATATCCACACTTGAGTTTATAGTTGCAGTTGTAGAAGTAATTGTGTTGATTGTAAATGTTCCAGCCAACCGAACGCCATTGTCGTCTGTAAAAAATACAGTGTCTCCTGAAGAAACTGTGTTAAAGAAACGAGGACTATCGTTTTGCTTAGTCAATGTTGCAACACCACTTGAATATGATGTAACTAAATAGTCTTGTGTTCGTTTTGCAAATATTTCTGTTGCTACATTTGTTTCTGTCAAAAATAAACTTGATTTTGAAAAATTTGAAAAAGTATCTGCAGCAGATGTTCCACCAGATATTTGTAAGAAATTATTATTAAATAAGAAATTAGCTTGTAGTGTAAAGTTAGATGTAGACATACTTGAACTACTATAATCTGAAACATAATCTTCATCGGTGTCTTCAACAAGTTTTAATTTAACTTCTTTATTATTACCTATAACATATAATACATTATCTTTAAATTTAGCTGCTGAGTATTCTTCTTTTGTTTTCCATTGAATCAACTCATAACTTAGGTTTTCAATTTCACTATTTTCATTTTTAGATATATAACGGCTGTCTGCAACGAAAACATCAAGACCAATAAAGATATACATCATTTGATTGTTTTCCACAATATAAATGTCTTTCCCTGCAGTTGTTGCTGTAGCAATAAGAGATTTTAAATGTTTGTTTACATATCCACTTCTTAATTTTAATAGTCGTTCATTTGTTAAAACATTTGATGCAATCTCAACACCATACAAACCATTCTTTGTTAACATCAAAATGTCATTGTAAAAACGAACAATACAACGATTATTGATTGGTGTTTCTAATATGTTTGTTTTAAATTCTTTATATCCTGCCAAACCTTTTTCATCTAAGAATCGTTCTCTTATAAATAATTTAGCATCTCCTGGATAGTGTGCTTTTGTGACATAAAGTTGTGTATCTGTCGCCTCAACATAACCATTGATAGCTCCCTTTCCTCCAAGCACACGATAGTTCTTTGATGGAAAGTAAGACAACTCATAACTTTGATTTGTAACATTATCTCCAAGTAAATCATTAGATACATTATATCTATCAATATTTGGATAGTCTGGATGTCCTGCAAGAAAGAGTCTATCTTCACTACCAAATAAAACACCAAAAGTACTTTGAGATATTAAATCGTAATCTGGATTTTCATTAAAGTTAACAGTTACTTCAATACTTGGTTCTAAATTATAATCAAAGAAATAATCTCTTAGTTCTAATTCAAACCAATTTTTACTTGGGTTAAATCTAAAGTTATACAAAGACCCAATGGTGTTTGGCGCAGTGTCTAGTATTTTGAATTTAATATTTGCAGATATTCTCTTTTCAACAACTTGACTTGCGCCAACAACATAATCAATTTTAGCGATTCTACTTGCGTAGTAATCGATGCCACCATCAAAACCTCTTATTTGATATTTAACAAATATTTGTTGAGATGTGGTATAAGAGGAAAACGAATCATTAGCTTGAATAAAGTTTTCTAAGTCGCTTTCAATTGCTTTTTCAAAAAATGGATAACCATAAATAGAACTAGATATAACACCCAATGTAACTTCATTTAATCCTCCAGCATTATATGATGGATATGCAGGATATGATGATTGAGCCAAAGCTTCTGCAACATTTGAATCAAGTGTATTATAAGATGATGGTCCTGTAGTTGTTGTTTCGAAATAAAACTTACCTTTATACTCTACAATGTTTCCTCCACTATAACTTGCTATATCCGATTCAACTGCATCAACTAAAGCCTGTTCTGCAAAAGCTTGTAAGTCTGATGTATCTGATTCTCTTGGATTTTGTAATTCAACTGCCGTTACATTCGTTCCTGATTGAGCTGTTGGATATGATGGATAAGTTTGACTTGCGGGTAGTTCAGTTATTTCTACTGATGACTGAAAGTTTCTTCCAAAATTTGTACTTGTATCTAAATGTTTTTGAGCAAGTTCTGTTTTTCTTAATTGAACATAAACTTCAACTGTATCGTTTTTTGTTTCTGTTCCTATCACTTGTGTTGTGTCTGATTCTTTCTTTTCTATGTTTGTTACTTGGTAATCTAAATCAAATTTAAACACTTTGTTTGTAAATGATGTTTGGTCAATATTATTTTTTATGTAGTTCATTAAATATTCAAAAACATTTTGTTCCGTACCTTTAACTTTGAACCTAAAAAACTTTTCTTTTGTTAATCCGTATCGTTGTTTAATATATGTATCTGTTGCGTTTTGTGTGTGATGGTAGTGTTCAAAATCTTCTTCTGGATAAAAAGTTTCTTCAATATCTATATTGACTGAGTTTAAAACTCCTCCGTGTACACTTGAACTGTAAGTAAAATTTTCTATATCAACGCCTAAAAAAATTGGAAAGACACTAACATCATCATAGACGCCATCATAAAATTTAATATCTAAATTATTTGAAATATCAAAACTTCCGTGTTTTTCTTCATCGTAATGTGTTGGTAAATAGTATTTAGAATATTCTGATTCTCCAGAATCTTTAGCAAACAATTTGTATTTAGATACATTTGATAACAAGTTGACATCATCAAACGCTGCATCACCTATAAAAAGCGTTGGCTCATATGGCGAAGGTAAGTCAACATAGTTTTGATAATTAAATGCTGGAGCTTGTTCTCCACTACCTGCACTAAACGGATTCGTTGGTTTTGATTTTAAATCATAAATAATAATTTTATCAATAGTTGTTTGCGCTGTTGTTGTAAATAAAATACTAAAAACATAAATAGCGCCTAATCCAAAAATAAATAACGCATTTTTTTCTTCTTTAAATATAGGTTTTTTACCTGTGAAGTTTATCCCAGTTAAAGTTGACTTAACTGTTGTTGTTGTGTCTGTTAATAAGTTTGTAGTAGAAGTGCCAAATACAACATAAAAACCTGCCGTGGTAACATAAAGGGTTGCGCCTTTATATTCATACCAATCAATAACAGATTCATTTGATGCTAAGTCAGATTCAATAAAAGAGTCGATAACAAAACCTTCTCTTGTCTTGAGTGTTTGACTATCTATTTGAAAGTTGTATCCATCCGATGCCCTAAAGGGAGCAACTTTTAGAGCTTTGTTTTCTTTATCTAGCCCTAAGAAGTTACGCATCGCAAAGACTTTTCTTTGTTTAGGCATTCACTACTCCTCGCTTCGTTTGTATGATTTCACTTTTGTTTGTATTTTAGTAAACATTTTTCTAGGTCTTTGAGCAATATAAGCAATATATTCTTGTTTTGCTGCTCTTGCTATATCTGGTTCATCTTCTTCATAGAGTTCTCCCTTTACAAAGTAAGGTATCATTCGTTGTATATCTTCTGGTATTCCAGTTGTTGCTGTTACATCTAAGTCATACGCATTTGATGCTTCAGGGTCTATGTTTTGAATATCTATTTTATAATACACTCTAAATTTAAGTGCAAGTTTTACCGTGTCGCTATCATAAGACGCATAATCTTGGTCATAAAAATAAATGTTTTCTGTTTCTTCATCATAATAGTAACCAATGTTTTCCATTGGATTGACATAATCTTTATCTTTTAATAAATCGATTCGTGTAGGAAAAGAAAAGTCTGTAGGTTTTGTATTACCTACTGTAGTTGTACTTAAATAATTATAAAAAGTATACACTACCGATATATCACTTTTAACAACAGCTCCATTTGCATCAACAACAGTGTGAACGCCGTAAGTATCTCTGCTTAAACTTTCTCCTGTTTGTAATGTGTATGTTGAATTGGTTGTGTTATCAGTAATAACAAAAGTGTAGTGTAAAGGAACACTATCCCATATCTTTGTTTGTTCCTTGTTGTATTGGTAATACATATCAATCGCTCTTGCAATACTATCTTCCATTCGTGTCATTTTTTCTTTTGTGTTTGAGTTCGAATAAATAGCACCACCTGATTGAAACTCAGCTTCTGAAAAACTAACATCTGTATCTGCAAACATTAGTCTAAGTGATTGAGCTTTTATTTCCCAGAGTTTCATACAAAGTTACCTCTTCTTTCAAAAATTTGTTGTTTTTGTTTAATCTCTCCACCATTTTTTCTCCCCTCGTATATGTTATACCTAATTGGGGTAATATTTACAACCGGAGAATCTTCTGGTTTTGTGTATTGTGGATATAATTTTTGAACATTCATTATAATGGTCTTTTTATTTCCACCTTTAAAGTAACAGATGAAACCTTTTTTACCTTCATCTAATAGAGCTTTTGATTTGATTTCTACTTCATATAATTGATTTTTCCTACGCATTATGTCACCTTATTTTTATTATATCATAGTAAGATAAAAACCACACGAAAAAGTGTGGCCTTTACCTCATAAATGTTTTTATCCTTCTCTTGAAACGAGAGCATATTTAATGTGGTCTTTGTCAGCCGCAGTTGTAACTGCTTGACTTATTTTGAGTTCACCCTCATCACCAATGTATAAACCAAAGTTGAATAGTGGGATTTCAAAAATTGAACCAGCTGCTGGAGCAGTAACTTCAAGAGCAACAGCGTCTTGTAAGTATTTGCTTGAACCAGATAAAGATACTGTTAATTTATCAGAACCACCTGTTAAAGCTTCTACTACTTGAACAAGTAGAACGAGCTTTTCACTTCTTGGTAAATGATAACCTAAAGTACTTGAAGCATTAGCTGATGCACTACCACCTAATTCACTTGACACAGCTGCACTTGCAGAACCACCAGAAGGTTGTTGTAATCCGTGACGGAAGAAACCTGCTGATTGTAATGCTGATAAGTTTGATATGTCAGCAAACGGATAACGGAAAGGAATAAAACTTGCTAAGTCAGTTTGGTCAACTGTAGCGAATGAGTAACCAACCATTTCTTCGACACCTGGACGAACGATTGTTACTGGAATATGTTTTCTAGCCATTTTTTATATCTCCTCTCTTACGCGCCATATTCTATTGACACTTTGTATAAACGAGTTGGGTATAGGTTAAAGAAGTCATAGTACTCTATAGTTTGATAACCTGTACCACCCATCAATACTTGGTCTGGCATAATTTCATATGAAACTGTATTTCTATATGGAACAACATATTGAATACCATCTTGAGTTTTCCATACAGCAGTTTCACTTGTTACTAACCCTGTAGTTGCGTTTCTAGATACAAGGTCACTTATTTGAATCTTACGAACATTAACACCATTAACTCTACCTACTTCACCAGCTTCAAATGCGCCAGCTGCAGATGGAATAGCGTCAAATTGTAAGTTAGCATCACGAAGAATGCTTTCAAAATGTTCTGATGCGAATAGAGTAAACTCTTCAGGCATCATATTGTTTTTCATTGGTTGAGCTTTCATAATGTCTAAGAAACGAATAACATTAGAAGCAACTAATTTACCAGCTGCATTAACACCAGTAACTGCAGGCAACATAGTTGCAGTAGCAGTATTGATAGTTTGTTTAGCAGGTAAGCCAGAAACGAATAATCCTAATTCTCTCTCAGCTTCAACAGCCCATTTTTGTACCAATTTTGCACGAACGATAGATTGTTCATTTGATAATTGGTCAATCAATTTGTTTAGGTTTGTTTCACCCCAGTGTGAGTAACGACCTTTGTCGATAGATACTCTCTTAGTTGATGCTTTAATAAATTCAATGGATGCTGGTTTTAAATCACGCTCTTTGATTGAAGTAGTGTGAACAGTTAGGTCGTGATAAACAGGAATGTCTAATTCACGAGTTTCTAGGTTAAGTTCACCTTCAAAAGAGTTATCGCAAGATTGAACCAACACTGTCATTGGATACCACTCTTTATATATTTGAGCAGAAAGAGCAGGTAACTTTGCAAAAGCAGTATTTGCCATAATCTTATCTCCTTATTATTTTTTATCGTAATAAGCAATAGAACGCTTCAGCTTTTCCTCTACTTTAGCAACATCTCTAGGATTCATCAATGGGAGTTTACTCGAAAGTTGTCTCATCTCATCCTCACTATAAACATCACCAGATGTAGTGGATGTGCTTGTGCTAGAACCACTACTTGATTGTGCTTTGACATAGTTTCTCTGTATAACTTGAGATTCTACACCACTAAGCTCTGACTTGAATGCTACGAACTCTTCATACAAATCAGTAAAATCTTTTGAACCTAATAACTTACCATCAATATAGCGTTTAAACACTCTATCTTTGTCAAGTTGTTCTAAGTCCACTTGAGGATATTTTTGTTTGAATTGAACAAGTTGTTCACCAAGTCGGTTAACATTATTTTTCTTAGGTTCTTCTTTGACCTCTTCGACTACTGGTTCAGGCTTTTTCTCTTCAACCTTAACTTCCTCTTTAACTTCAGCTTTTGGTTCTTCAACCTTTGCTTCTGTTTGCTTTGCTTCAGCTTCTCGTCTTTTACGAGCTTCCTCAGCATTTTTGTTCTTTATTCTTTGAGCTTCGGCTGCTTTTGCAGCTTCGTCTTCAGACCCATCGGTACCAAGTAATGAGTTGATGAATTGCTCATCTGAATCTTGAACTTGTTGTACTACTTTTTCTTCTGACATTTTATATGTCCTCCTCTCTAACGCTTGAGTGTGCGACACTACCTTAACGCTGGCAGCACACGACTTTATTTTTATAATAACATAAAAATCTTAAATAATGAAACTTCTTATGCAGATTTCTTCTTGACTGCTTGTAATAATTGTTGCATATCTTTAGTCATCTCAGCATTTCTTTGTGCTTGACTAGAGTTTTGCTCATAGATTTTAGCAGTTAAATCTGCCATCATAGATTTGAGTCTTGCATTTTCTTGGATGACTGTATCTATGTTTTGCATATCTTTCTGTGTCTTTTGATATTGTTTGTTCATTTGGTCCATAATCATTTTTGATTGTTGTAATTGTTGTTGCAATTGTTGTATTTGTTTTTGACTATTACTTTGAAGCATATTTAATAACTCTTGTTTATTGTTTACATAATTATCTGGAAGATTACTAATGTATACTTCAAGTGGTGCTTGTCCTGATTGAACCATCAATCCCAAAAGTTCGAGTGAACTATATTCACTAAATGATGCCGCAGGTCCAACTTTAACATCAATCATTACATCTTTGTCCATATAGTCTTGACCATTAAATTTATCCATACCTTGATAACTTGTTATATTGTCTTCTTTGAATCCGTGGTCTACAACTGAAAAGTCTTCATTGTCGTAGAAGAACTTGGAGAATAAAAACATAATTTCTGCTTCTTCTTTTTTGAAGTCATTGAACATCATCGCCATATCACTTGAGTTTTCTCTTGCTCTTTGTAATAGCATTTGTGTTTGTTTACCAGACTGACCAGCATAATCACTTTGACCAATTTGGATATTTGATGCGCCACTCACTTGACGAATGACTCCCATCAAGTTACCACTATATCCTAGTGCATCTTGAGGAACATTGTTTGTAGGTATACGACCAAAGACATTTCTCCAATCTTCACCTGGCATCAAATCAAGTTGTAATATTTGTCCGTTCTCAGTTGTAATTTCTTGTTCACCTAACACGCCACGCTTATATACATAACCACCTAAAACATTATCTTGAACACCTTTGTCATAAACTGAGAAGTGATGATTGATAGACTTTTGGGCTTCAATAAGCTCTTTAGCGCCTGGTAAACCATAGAAACAATTGTCTCTTTCATCAAGTACAAGACTTGCAAATGGATATAAATTAAATACCGCATCTGACATTTTCTTTTGTTTTATCTCATCCATCAATGAAGTGGTGTTTGGCATTTCAACTTTGCTTCCTTTATAAAAAGGATTGAGTGGTGTCGCAGGTTTGAGTAACTCTGTGACTGTTGATATCACAAAATGTACTTGACCTTCTTCATTACGATAGAATTTTGTATACACATTTGCAAACTCTTCATCAATCTCTTCTGTTGCAATATGTCTTTCAGTTAAATGTGTGTAGTCTTCATCATCTGGTTTCACTCTGATTCCATATTTTGCTTCGATTGAATTGATGCGTTCTCTTGATACAAAAATAACATATTCTTGTTCTTGAATATCTTGAATATATGGGTCTGCGACTCTAAATCTACGAATATCGATGACTTCTGCCTTCAAACATCCACCAGATTTACTCATAAATGAGCGTTTTTCTGCATCCCAATAGAAATACATAATACCTGTACCCTTTGTGAAGGTATCATTAACAACTTTTAGTTCTTTTTTACGCAATTTCATCTTACCATCAAGGTGTTTTAAGAAATCTTGTATCTTTCTGATGCTTTTTTGTTGGTCTGTCTGTACTAAATAGCCGTATTCGTTTTGTAAAATACCACTTTTTCGTACTTTTCCTATTTGTTTAACAACATTGAGGGTAATTTTAGGGAAATCTTCGACATCTGCGTCCATATTCCACTGTCTACCTGCCTCAAAGTTTACACATCTCTTAATATCTTTGCGTAATTCCAGACCATCTATGAAAGAGGTGCCGTTTTGGAACTGTTCGTAGATTTGATATGCTAAATCTTTACCTTTTTTACTCATTTTTTACCTCTTCTCACTCGTCTGGATACCCATTTAACCATTTTTTCGCTGCAGAATTACTTTTTTTTTGAACTTGCTTCATATATTTTTTATATTTCGCTTTTTCTTCTTCAACTTGTTTTTCTAATTCTTTAATTTGCGCTTCTTGGTCGTGAACTTTTTGTACATACTCAGCTTTTTCAGCTTCTAAGTCTGAAATTCTTGAGCTAAATAATTTTTTTGCATTGATGAGGTCTTCCAATGTTGCTTTTCTTACGATTCTAAGCATTGTTTGAATACACTCCTTTTCTCAATTTATTTGTTTTTCCTTTTTGTTTGTTAAATATTCTTAAATTCATTATATCACGATTATTTTGTTTTTCCATCTGTTTTTGAATTTTTCTTGTGTAGGTTTGTTTTGCTTGAAAGGAATTTGAGATGTAATGTGCAATTGCATTTGCCATAATAATATCATCGTGGTGTCCGCTAACTGCATTCATTTTGTTGGTTGCTACATCCTGAAGTACATAATATTCCGTCTCATACCAGAAGCCTTTATCAGGAATCGCATCTGGTCGTTCGTTCAGTAATGCACGAAGGGAAGATATGATAGGAGCCTTTGTTAATTTTGTGGTTTTCCATCCGAACTCACGGTTGTTTTGTTTCTTATCTAAACGAGAAGTATTTTCTGTGAAGTAACAATGCGTATATCCTAAATCTTGAATGTAGTCATATATGGCGTGAGAGTAATTGACTTCAGCTCCTACAATACTGTTATTATACAAGCGAGCGATTTCTACAACTACTTTTGCTAATTTTTCTTCAGAAATATTTTTTATACCAATTCGTGCCACCATTTTCTTTTTTATATTATGCCATACAACGACTTGGTTATAGTCCGCTCCGAGTCCAGATGTATCGACGGCGAGAGTGTAGTTTGCATAGACTTCGGTTCGTGAGACTTCAATATCACCATTGTAATATTCATATTGTTGTATCTCTTCATTGAATCTTGTCAGTTGATTATACTCCACGACTTCTTTCATTTCTGGCTCTTCCCATATCATCAACTTCTCTTTGATTGGTACGCTCTGAATCTCCATCTCTCTTATTGGCTTTGTAACGCCAATGTATCCTTTACGAATCGTATCACTATCGAACACACCCATCCCACTTGCGATAAATGCTTCTTCAGGTGTCAGTGGATATTCTTGTTGAAACCAGAGTTCATTCCCATCATAGTCATTATTTATTTTGATGCGTCTCCAATAAAGTTGTGCATCGGTTAAGTCATAGTCCATTTGAAGTTGGAGTTCTTTTTCTGTCAACTTGAATCCACTCGGTGGTTCGAGTGCGTACTCAACCATCTCATTCCATCCGACAAAAAGTGGTATATAGTCATCGTCTCCACGCACACTTCTATCCCACGAATCTTTGAACTCATTATATCCATTCGCTGTTGTCTCTTCGATAATCGCAGTAAACGGAGCAAACGGAACGGTTGCGTTGAGCGATTTTTTTAGTGTTCCTGTTTTGTCTTCCCAGAATGCGATTTCCGATTTGTGTAGAAAGAGTATGGTTTCCCCTCTGAAAAGCTCACCCCCACCGGCGGTGCCGAAAAATATTTTGGAGCGTAACCCCCCTCCACCATCGATGGAGAAACTAATGCGTTCACTATTGAATCGATTGGTTTTAGGGCGCAACACTTTCGGTAAGTTATCGTAGAAGATTTTGTTCTTTTCAAAGATGCTACTTGCACTACTATCTTTGTGAGCAACCACCGCATACGCACTGTTCTCATTCATCGCTGCCCACCAAAATCCAAGTGCCGATATCAAAGTAGAGAATCCCATCTGTCTCGCTTTCAGTATTCTGATGCGTATGGGTTTCTTTTTTTCTAAACACTCTTCAATGATTTTCATCAACTTTTGTTGTGGATAATTTAGTTTTAATAAATCGAACTTACCATCTTTGGTTGTGATGTAACAAAAGTTTTCGATAAACGCACGAGGCTTGGCAAGTATTTCTTCATATTGTTCTAGGTTCTCAAAGATACTCAAATCTCTCCCACCACCTTCAAACCTTTCGCTTCATTCTTTTGAATAAGTTGTGTTTTTGTTTCTAGTTCTTCTCTTCGTTTTGCATTGAGTTTTGAGATGATGTCTTCAATTGATACATTGACTACCACTTCTTCTTTCTTACTGAATTGTGGGTCGAGTTTTTCTAGCAACCTGACTGCGAGTGACGCATCCGGTCCTACCTCGATTCCATTGTGGTCGGTCTTACCATCCGTACCTAACGCTCGACTGATGGCTACATTCCTTAACTCACTACATAATAATAAAGTTGCATCATTATACACATCGCCGACGACTTCGCTATTTTCGATTGCTTTTTCAAACATCTTGACACTGATGCCCAAGAATTTTGCTATTTGTTTATCTTTCAACCCTTTGATTCGCATATTGTAAATCGTCTTTAAGTTGGGTTTCATTTTTGTTTCTACAATTCGTTCGAGTTCATTGTTGTACAATTTCATTTTATGCCACCTCATCATTATTATATATAAAAGGTTGCTTTTTTACAAGTACAAAATTTTACCCCCTTACAACTATACTAACGAAAAACCATTGGTTTCTACTATTATTATAGTGACTTTTTAAAAAAAGTGGCACTTTTTGCGCATTAGAAATATGTATAATGTATATGTGTGTGTGCGTGCGTGCGTGTTTGTTTTTATATCCCCCCCCTTTCTCTTGTTTGTTTCGGTGTGTGTCTCTCTCTCTTCCTCTCTCTCTTTCTCTCTATCTACCTGGAGCCGGCCGGCTTTTGACATCCGTGCCTGTCTTTG
>Ga0213859_10000695_pt1 | contig 15268 bp, 18 predicted proteins | sample PICome_2_FD_160133 | JGI IMG/M metagenome (GOLD analysis project Ga0213859, IMG submission 160133) | Coastal seawater microbial communities near Pivers Island, North Carolina, United States - PICO304 | ecosystem: Environmental > Aquatic > Marine > Coastal | place: USA: North Carolina... | reverse complement strand
CAATGCACGAAGAAGATCGTCCTAAAGTATTGTTTGTTGTAGACTCATTAGGTATGCTTATGTCACCAACTGAAGTAAATCAGTTTGAAGCAGGTGATATGAAAGGTGATATGGGTCGCAAGGCTAAAGCACTGAAAGCATTGGTCACTAACTGTGTGAATATGTTTGGCAGTTATAACGTAGGCATGTGTGTCACTAACCATACTTATGCATCGCAGGATATGTTTGATCCAGATGATAAGATCTCAGGCGGTAGTGGCTTTGTATATGCAAGTTCTATGGTTGTAGCAATGAAAAAGCTAAAACTAAAAGAAGATGCAGATGGTAATAAAACTTCACAAGTGCATGGTATTCGTGCAGCGTGTAAAGTTATGAAAACACGTTATGCTAAACCGTTTGAAGCAGTGCAAGTAAAGATTCCGTACGAAACAGGTATGGATCCATATTCGGGTATGTTTGATTTGCTTGAAGCAAAAGGACTGCTTGAAAAACAAGGTAATCGCTACAAGTATATTGATAGCGCCGGAGAAGAAACACTAGAATATCGGAAGAATTGGACAGGTGATAAACTCGAAATGATCATGGCAGATTTGCCGCAAAAAGAAGCACAGATGGTAAATACCGACAATGCAATCGAAGAAGTTGTAGATCATGACGAGGAGCCTGTGATTAATGAATGAAGATCAAATAGTTGATATTTGGAATCTGTTTAAAAATTACTTAGATAAAAAACAGATTGAAGTTGTTGCAGAGAAGTTTGTAGACATGTTAGCAGACTATGGTGTTGACGATATAACCCTTAAGGACTGCTTGGGCACTGATAAAAATTTAGATGGTGCAATACAATACTACTTAGAAGATGACGGAGATATTGATTATGACGACGATTACAGCGACTGGGATGAATAATGGGATGGTATTCTGAAGTATCAAGAAACATTGGTAAGATTCCTTCTGCAATACAACACTTTGAGGCTGAATTAGCTTTAGCAAAAAAAGAATGTAAGCTGGTAGGCAATGTCGAAAAGGCAGCAGCCGAAATGCCAGGTATTGTTGAACATCGGTTTAATCAGCTTCAAGAAATTGAAGCAATTCTTAATTACCTAAATATTGAGCTACGCAGATTGCGTAGCTCGTTCTTCAAAAAATATCTTGAAAATTATCAACGAGCTCTATCTAGTCGTGACGTAGAAAAATACGTTGACGGTGAAGCAGATGTTGTTGACTATGAAAAGATTATTAATGAATTTGCTCTCTTAAGAAATAAATGGCTAGGCGTCTTAAAAGGATTAGATCAGAAGCAATGGCAGATAACTAATGTTGTAAAGTTAAGAGTAGCAGGAATGGAAGATGCAAGTTTATAATGGCACACAGCGATGAATATTTAAAAGAATTAGAAAGATTACATAGTAAATCAAAATTTGGAAGTGGTAAATCAATTCCACGTCCAGTAAAAGAATTGTTAGATTCAGGCGAAATAAAAAGTATGTTAGACTTTGGTAGTGGCAAAGGATTAACATCAGATGCCATTAGAGAACAGTATCCTGATATTGAACTTTATACATATGATCCAGTCACAAGTCCAATTGAATTACCTGAAGCAGTTGATTTAGTTTACAGTAGTGATGTGTTGGAACATGTAGAACCTACACTGTTAGATGAAACACTACAAGACTTATTCAACAGAGCACAAAAATATCAATATCATTTAATTGCATGTCATCCGGCAAAAAAAGTTTTAAGTGATGGCAGAAATGCACACTTAATTATTGAACAACCTAAATGGTGGAAACGTAAGTTAGCAACATACAACTGGACAGTGACGTATGAAGAATCTACAAAAAGGAAATATGTAGAACGTTTTGATATTTACGTACAAAAATATATAACGATATTAAAAAAATGAAACAAGTTTTTAATTATTGGATGCCTACTTCTGATAACCATTTTGAACGTTTAATTGCAAAACGTGTTAAAAAAGGTGGTCCGCCTGAGTACCAAGACGATGTTAGAGATGTAGCATACAAGTACGTTAATGATTTTAGTTTAGCAATTGATGTTGGTGCAAATGTAGGATTATGGGCAAAACCATTAACTAGAAAATTTGATCGAGTAATTGCATTTGAGCCACTTCGTCAAGTGTATACTTGTCTTGAACGCAATGTGGCTGGATTACCTGTTGATATAAATCGTTTTGCTTTAGGTAGTGTAAACAGCACAGTTGAAATGGTATACGATGCAGAAAACACAGGTGGCAGTTTTGTAAGCGAAGTTGGCACTGGTAGCATAGAAATAAAAAGACTAGACGATTTAGATTTACCAAAATTTGGTTTGCTTAAAATTGATTGTGAGCGCCACGAACTTGAAGTGTTAAAAGGCGCAATGGATACAATATTAAAATACAAACCAATTATCGTTTGTGAACAACAAGCAGATACAAACGAATGTGCAGGAATGTTTTTAAAATCATTTGGTGCATACGAAATTACTAATGTCAGAAAAGACTATATATTTGGTTGGCGTTGATTAAATATCTACATGACAACTGTATTTGTATCTGGCGGATTTGATCCACTTCATAGCGGACATATTGAATATTTTAAAGCAGCAAAACAATTAGGAGATACTCTCGTAGTTGGCTTAAACAGCGATCCTTGGTTAGAACGTAAAAAAGGCAAAGCATTTATGCCTTTTGAAGAACGTGCTAAAATTATTGAAAATCTAGAAATGGTTGACAATGTAATGTTAGTTCCTGATGATGAAACTGGAGGAACTACTAAAGCCATTGGATATTTGCTACAAATTACTACTGGAAAAATAATTGTTGCTAATGGCGGAGATAGAATCGACGGAGATATACCAGAACAAAAACTTTTTGGTGATCATAGCGAAGTTGAGTTTGTTTTTGGTGTTGGCGGAGAAGATAAGAAAAATAGCAGTAGCTGGATTCTATCAAATTGGGAAAAACCTATTACACATAGAGACTGGGGCGAATACAAAGTATTAGATCGCAACGGAGAATGGCAAGTTAAAGAACTTACATTTTACGAAGGTAAAGCGTTAAGTGATCAACGACATTTTAAACGGAGCGAACATTGGCATGTAGTCGACGGTGTTATAAATATGTTCCTTGAAGACAAACAAGGTAATAAAACCAGTACACTGTTAGTACCAGGCGACAGCATTGATATTCCGTTGGGCTGGTGGCACAAAGCAGTTAACATAGATAACAAAGCAGCTAAAGTAATAGAAGTTTGGTTAGGCAAAGATTTAACTGAAGAAGATATAGAAAGAAGAGATTAATGAAAGTATTTGTAGGCTGGGACAGTAGAGAAGATATTGCATATCAAGTTGCAAAGCATACTATAATTGAAAATTCTAGTATTCCAGTAGACATACAACCGTTGAAACAAAAAGATTTAAGAAAAGCTGGAATATATACTCGACCAGTAGATGCCCTAGCAAGTACTGAATTTACATTTACAAGATTCTTGATACCCGAACTATGTAATTTTAAAGGTTGGGCGCTTTTTATTGATTGCGATTTTGTATTCTTAGACGACATAAAAAAATTATACGATCAACGAGACGACAAGTATGCTGTGATGTGTGCGCAACACGACTACACACCCAAAGAAGGTGTTAAGATGGACGGACAAGCACAAACACAATATCCAAGAAAAAACTGGTCAAGTATGATGTTAATCAACTGTGAGCATCCAGCAAACGCTGTAGTCACAAAAGACTTTGTAAACGACGAACGTAAAACAGGTGCTTTCCTGCATAGGTTTAGTTGGTTGCAGGATGAGCAAATTGGTGAACTTAGTCATGAATGGAATTGGCTTGTTGGTTGGTACAAAGAACCAGAAGATGGCAAACCTAAAGCACTGCATTACACAGAAGGTGGACCGTGGTTTGACGAATATCAAGATTGTGAATATGCAAAAGAATGGTATAAAGGAAAAGCAAGCTATCTAGATCGCGAACTAGAGGAATCAAAAAAAAAATTAGAAGCCAATAAAACAAAAATAATTACTGTTGATGATTTAAGTTATCCTCCTCATATTACAAATTATTTTAAGGCAAAAGTAAACAGTTGGATTGATCCTACTGAACATTATTTTAAATCCAAGGAAGAAATCAAAACATTTGAGGAAAACAAAATGGGAATCAAAGTTGCAGGCATAGCACCAACACAAGGTGAATTTAATTATGAAAAGAAAGGATTAGAATATGATCCTTATATTAGTGATTTTATAATTGGCGCTGGAGGTTATATCAGTGAATTTGATAGAGAAACAGGAACAGATAATACTTTAATTATTAGAGGACTAGGCGGCGGCGGTCAAAAAGCATTAAAATATTGTATTGAAAACAATAGAGATTATTATGCTATAGATACCGGATATTATCAACCTGGTACTAAGAAAGAATATCACAGAATTACAAAAAATGCTTTACAACAACAAGGACCGATTATTTCTCGTCCGTTGGATAGATTAGAAAAATTACGCTATAAAGTACCAAAATATAGAGAAGGTGAATATGTTTTAGTATGCCCTCCGAGTGAAAAAGTAATGAAGTTTTATGGAGAAAGTTTAGAGGATTGGATTCGCAACACAACTGCTCAAATTAGAGCTCATACTGACAGAAAAATTGTTATAAGAAAAAAACCAGATCGTAGAGTCAGAGTCACAACAGATACAATTTGGAAGGCACTTGAAAAAGCATATTGCCTAATTACATACAATAGTATAGCTGCAACTGAAGCTATATTAGCAAATACACCTGCTATTGCACTTGCGCCTAATGCTGCAACAGTTTTGTGTAATACAAAAATAAGCGAAATTAATAAACTTAATAAACACGACCCTGAACAAATAATGGCTTACGCAGCACACTTGTCATATTGTCAATTTACTGCACAGGAAATGCGTGACGGAACAGCATGGCGTATTTTAAATGAAAGTAGTTAGTTATTATAATGTTGTTCCTACAATTAACAACAACAAAGAAAAATATTTACTTTTAGAGAAGTTTGTTAACGGTGTTAATGCAGCCGGTGATACAGGTATTTTACATAAAAGTAATAGTTTAATAAATTGCGATGTTGGAGTTATTCAAGGATGGCAACACGAAATAGGAAAAAATGCTCCGCACTTAAAATTACGTCAAAACGTAATTGATCGAACACATAACAGGCATGTTATTACTGCTGATAGCAATTTATTTTTGTACCATACAAAAACAAATCAACCACATTGTTATTTAAGATATAGCTTTGATGGTGTATTTCCAAACACAGGAAATTATTGCGACACCGATCCTGATCCAAAACGCTGGCAACAAATACAAAATGATTTAGGTGTCAGATTAGAAGAACCTAAAAGAGGAAAACATATTATATTATGTTGTCAACGTAATAAAGGTTGGAGCATGGGGGGATATGATGTTGTTTCTTGGATTCAAAATGTTGTGAAAGAAATTAGAAAATACAGTCCAAGACATATTATTGTGAGAGCACATCCTGGAGATAAAAAAGCAGGAGTATACCTAAATCCAAGAAATTCGCCAATTGCAAGATTATCTAATGTTAGTATAAGCAAACAAGGCACTCCTTTAGAATCAGATTTAGCAAATGCATGGTGTGTTGTAAATCATAATAGCAGCAGTATTGTAGGACCAATTATAAAAGGGTACCCCGCTTTTATTACCGATCCGAGCAAAAGTCAATGTGCAGAAGTTGCTCATCATGGATTTGAGCATTTAGAATCACCTAAACAATTTGACAGAGAACGTTGGCTACAACGTATTAGTATGTTTCATTGGAGTTTACGTGAATTGGAAGACGGTAGCTGTTGGCGCCACATGCGTCAGTTTGTCCAATAACTTTCTCCACGTGGTGCTATTAGATCACGTGGCTTATTGCTTTTACCAATTTGTTTCCTATCACCTTTTAAATGATCAAGGTATGCACCTAGTTCGCTGTTGATGATAGGATGTCCCTCTCCGTTGACTAAGTTTCCACTTATATTATTAATAACACCATTTGGATATTTTCTTTTGATTTTCTTTAGAACTTCGTCAAAAACATAACTATCGTGCCATTCTTCCATACGGAAAATACCGTATTCAGCATGTTCATAAACATGCTCAAATTCTTGTAAAAATTCTAAACCAATTTCATTACGTAAGTTAATACCATAGAATCCACACTCAGGCCATTTCTTGCCTCTACCCATGTAAGCTAACCAAGCTCTGTCTGGCAATAGTTTTTTAAATTCATTGTATGGAAATTCACTGTGTACATATGTATCAGCATCCATCCACACAATCCAATCTGTGTTGCAACGCTGTGCGGCATCAAATACAGCATATACTTTGTTGGCAAATCTCACAGCATCCCATTTAAATTCTTTGTGCCAATCTCGTGGACGACGAGCTTTGATTTCTGGAGGACACTTACCGTTTGCTTTTGGCACATCTTTCCAACGCTGTTTAAATGCTACAAGTTTAGGTAAACTTTGCTTTTGATCTAGTACGGTAATTCTATTATCATTTACAACTGGTGCGCAATCCTCTGCATACAGAAGTAAATTAATATCTTTGTCAATGTTTTTACTAAAACTTTCTAAAAATCGTTTTCCATATAATTCAAAAACTGGTTGATGAAATGTTGAAACTACTGTAATTGACATTGACTTTTCCTGATAAATATGCTACTATTTAACTATGAAATTTAGATTATGGACAGAATACGGTGCACTTAATTCCAAAGATATTTTTCGGGCTTTTAGCGATTCTATTGTTCGCAATGGCTGGAGTATTAGCAACAGTAATGATTTTGGGGCTTCCGATGTTCATGTTATTTGGAGCGTTCTTTTTCATGGCAGAATGGCTAGGAACAAAGATATTTGGTCCTATTGTGTTTCGAATAACAGACCAGTTATCGTCCTCGAAGTCGGAGGAATCAATAGAGGCAAAACGTGGAAGGTTGGAATCAATGGAATCAACCGTGATGCCTACTTCGGTGATGATGGAGAGGATTCGTCAAGAGCGCAAGCGTTAGGTATTGAATTAAAACCTTGGCGCAAAGACGGAGAGTATATTCTTATTTGTGGACAACATGATAAAAGTCTGCAATGGCATAATATGCCTCGCATGAGTAATTGGTTTTTACAAACCTATGACAAAATACGCAAACACACAGATAGGCCTATTTTGTTTAGACCACATCCACGTTGTAGATTAGAACATATAGAACGAGGATTGCGTTATGTAGTAAGACAGGAGCCGAGACACATTGCAGGCACTTATGATGATTTTGATATGGGTTTTAATAATGTACATGCTACTGTTAGCCATAGTAGCAATCCTGGGTGTCATAGTATCATCCAAGGCGTTCCTGCTTTTGTTAGTACTTCTTCTCTTGCTTATGATGTAGGCAATGATATTGATTTTTTACACGATATAGAAAATCCAATAATGCCAGATAGAACACAATGGTTAAATGACTATGCGTGGACAGAATACACAGTTGAAGAAATAGCCGCAGGCTTGCCACTGAAAAGATTGACTAATTGTTTATAAAGTGTTATAGTGTAATATGAATACAAAGTTAGAAACTATCGAAGATTGTTTAGAAATAATTACGGGCTTAGTTCGTACGCACTCTTTTTGTAAATTTGATATTGATGCAGATGATAAAACTATTGTTAATAGTATTTCTCGACAAGTTTTTAAAGGCAAAGCATTAACTGATAGACAATTTGCACTTATGCAAACAAAACTAGATGTGTATGAATCACAGTTTGTTGACAACGGTTATAATAATTTTCGGCAAGCAATATCTAAATTGCGCATGCCTTTAAGACAAATCGATAGAAGCAAATATGTAAAAATTGTAAACACTGCTGAAGTGTACAACGACACTCCTTATCCAGCAGAAAAAGAATCGTGGCAATGGATTAAAATTAGATTTCCATTTAGCAAAAAGGATATTGTAAAAGTTGATGCAATAGCACACAAGTATAGAAAAAAATATTGGCACGAAAAAGGTTCACATGAACACTACTTCAAATTAGATGAAAACACAGTATTTGATGTTTGTGAAATATTTGTAAAAAAAGATTTTGAAATAGATAAAAAGATACTTGAATATTACGAACAAATTTTAGAAATAAAACAAGAACCTGGCAAGCACATTGCAGGACTTTGGAATAATGAAATAAAAAATATTTCAAGCGCAGGTTTAGAATCTATTGACAAAACAGAAAGATTGCATTTATTAGATAGAAAAAGACAGTATGGTTTAAATTATATTACTTGCGATAAAGACGCTACACTTGCAAATTATATTGCCCATCGTAGCAAAGCTGAAATTTGTATAGATCCTAAAGAACATACAATTGATAATATTGTTGAAAGTTTGCTTGTACTAGAAAGATTTCCTATTCTTTGTTTATTAGATAAAGACGAAGAATATGATCAACTTGTCACATTGCACACTGCATTTAGAAATATCGTAGAAAACACAAAACAATCTGTACTGTATAGAAAAGAAAACACTAAAGAAAAAGATAAAAATTTCAATACATACATTCATGATAAAAAACTTAATAACTGGGTTGACAAATCAACAAAAATTGTATATATAAGTAAGTCTAAACTTCCAAAACTTCTACTCACTGTAGATTGGAAACCACAGTGTGTATTAGCACTTTCAAGCACACGAATGATGACTCAGTTAGGAATATACGTTAACGATGTTTGTGATTTACACATATGCCATGATGAAAGTCCTAGCTACTTTTCAATGTATTCAAGGAGATATGGCTAATGGCTAGTTGCAGACTTATAATCGAAGATGAAGTAAACATCAAGCTAGAAGGACTAGAAGTTGATGTACGCAGAAAGCTGGCAAATGCTCTCAAGTTTGAAGTGCCTTATGCACGTTATATGCCTCAGTATAAACTTGGGCGTTGGGATGGTAAAGTTGCTTTTTTTGGTATTGGTGGCACTGGCTACGTTAATCATCTTGATGTTATTACGTCAGTACTAGAAAAGAACAAAGTTCAAATAGTTGATATTGAAGATAGACGACAACCTATACAACTAAACTTTCCGCAAGTCACAGAACGTTATTGGGCTGATCAAGGTGTGTGCTGGCCCAAAGGACATCCAGCAGAAGGTGAAGAAATTATTTTGCGTGACTATCAAGTCGAAGCAATCAACAACTTTGCAAATAATCCACAGAGCTTGCAACAGATTGCAACAGGTGCAGGTAAAACTATTACAACTGCTACACTGTCGCATATGAGTGAAAAGTATGGACGCAGTTTAGTTATTGTACCTAACAAAAGTCTTGTGACACAAACTGAAGAAGACTATGTCAACTGTGGTTTAGATGTAGGTGTATACTTTGGCGATAGAAAAGAGTTAGGCAAGACTCACACTATCTGTACATGGCAAAGTTTGAATATACTTGACAAGAAACACAAAGACGGCAGTGCAGTATTATCATTAGCAGAGTTCTTAGACGGTGTAAGCACTATTATTGTTGACGAGGTACACCAAGCAAAAGCAGAAGTACTAAAGAACTTGCTCACACGAAACTTGCGCAATGCTCCTATTCGTTGGGGACTAACTGGTACTGTACCTAAAGAGCGTTTTGAATTTGAATCAATCCATGCAAGTTTAGGTCCAGTTATTGGCGAGATTACAGCAAAAGAATTACAAGACAAAGGAGTGCTATCACAGTGTCACGTTAACATTGTACAGTTAATTGATACAGTTGCACATAGAGGCTATCAAGAAGAATTAAAATATCTAGTCACAGATAAAGATAGAGTAGAATACATAGGCAAATTATTAAACACAGTAAAAGAATCAGGCAACACTCTAATACTTGTAGATCGTATTAGTGCAGGCGAAATGCTACAAGAACTTATTCCAGGATCGGTCTTTGTAAAAGGAGACGTAAAACTAAAGGATAGAAAAGATGCGTATGACGAAATCAACGAAGGAACTAATCATGTGGTTATTGCCACTTATGGTGTCGCTGCTGTTGGTATTAATATTCCTCGCATCTTTAACCTTGTTCTTATTGAGCCCGGAAAAAGTTTTGTTAGAGTTATTCAAAGTATAGGTAGAGGCGTTAGAAAGGCAAAGGACAAAGACTTCGTGCAAATATGGGATCTTACAAGCACTTGTAAGTTTGCGAAGCGGCACCTTACCCAACGTAAAAAGTTTTATAAGGAAGCAGAATACCCATTCACAATAGAAAAAGTGGATTGGAAATAAATGAGAATATTAACACTAGAAAACACTAGCTTTTCTTTAAATTCATTACCAGAAGTAATTGAGGATGATTTGAGATTTTCGGTATTGGACAACAGTAGTCCTGATGACCCTGATTTCTTTTTTAATCCATTGATTTTTTTGGAAAGTTTTAATTCGCCTGCTGTTGTTTTAGAAATAGCAGGAAACGAAATCACAATGCCGTTGGATTGGTGTGTAGCAGTGGGTTGCAGTGAATCAGGTAGTGATTTAGAAGTCTTGCCTTTGACTAGTTTGAATGAAAGAGGATTTGAGGCCTTTTTATTCAATCCACTAACTGGAACTCATCCGCAGTTTGCAAAAATTGAAATAACTAATTTTTATAATGATGTAAAATGGTATTTTCCTAAAATGCGTAATGGACATTTATTATGTGTTCCAATTACAGATACTACTAATCCAAACTGTGCGTTTTTTGTAAAAGATATCAATAGACAAAGTGAAATAATTGACTTTGGAAAATTACTATAGGAGACTAAAATGAAAGCAGGAAAGATTTGGGGACAGACTGAACTTATCCACGCTAACGGTGTATTAGAGTTTCACCGTATTGAATTCAAAGGCGGCTACAAGTGTAGCGAACACGAACATAGATTCAAGTGGAATGGCTTCTTTGTGGAGTCAGGCAAAATGCTAGTTCGTGTATGGCAAAAGGATTACGATCTAGTTGACGAAACTATTTTAGGACCAGGAGACTTTACACAAGTAAAGCCAGGTGTAATTCATCAGTTTGAAGGACTTGAAGACGGTGTAGCATTTGAACTATACTGGGCAGAATTCAATCACAACGATATTGTGAGAAGAACTGTTGGTTCAGAAATTTAAAAAACGTAGTTTACCAATTGAATTAAAAGGTAATAATCTAAGACTCAAGTGTGCGTTTGTGTCTACTATGGACCAATACTATTTTGATAGTTTTGGTTGTTTTATGATCGATAGTTTTTTAAAAAATACGCCTGACAATTTTGTACTACATTTATACGCTGAAAATATAAAAGACAATTTACCAAAAACTGACAAAATAAAAATATACGATTGGAATCATGTATGCCTAAAAAATTGGAAAGATTTTTGCAACAAAACTCAAAATAAAAAAGAAGTAAAATTTGCAAAAAAAGGCTTTGCTTTTTTACATGCATTAGAAAATATAAAAGCTGACTATATAACATGGATAGATGCTGATATATTTTTTAAACAAAAAATTGATACTAGTTTTTTAAATTATGCGTGTTCAAAAAAATATTTAATAGGTTTATTCAGTCACGATTATTTAGATTTAGGTATAAGTGCAGAATCCGGATTTGTTGTGGTAAATCAAAACCATACTGATTATAAAGACTTTGTTGAACAATATAAATTAGCTTATAAAGAAAAACCAAAAGAAATTCAAAGATGGTATGATGGACAGGTATGCATGTATGCAGCAAAACAATTTAAAAATGTAAATGATTTATCATTTACAATGTATGATGTAGACACGCATACTCCTTTGAATCATTGTCCAATGAATAAATTTTTATATCACGAAAAAGGTCCAACAAAGAAAAGTCTAGTATCAGGATATTTTGAAAGGTTAATTGAATGATAGGAGTATACGGTGATAGCTACGCAGAGGATGGCGATTCGTGGATAGATTATCTTAATAAAGATTATAAAGGTTTTGGTAAAGGTGGAAGTAGTATTGATTATTCCTACTACAAATTTTGTGAGACACATAAACAATTTGATAAAATTATCTTTATCGTAAGTAGTTTTGATAGAGGTAGTATTTTTACTTTAGATAATAATAAACCAGTACACCTAGCTTTCTATCAAAATACAGATATTAAAGATTTAAAACTTTGTAATATTGATAAGATGGATAGAAACGAACGTAGAATTTATAAAAAATACAGTAATAAGATTTGGCAAACTGTCGATGCTGAAATTAGAAAGGTAAAAATATTTGATAGTAATATAATGTATCATAATGCCTATATTGATAGTATAAGATATCAACGTCCTGATGCTCATATAGTATATGCTTTTCCGTTTCCTAATCGCTGCGATGTAGGAATGATAAACATAAGCAAACTTGACTGGACAAATTTAAATTTATCCGAAGATGAAGACATTAGGATTTGTCACATGAGCGATACTCAAAACAGAGAGTTTGCTAATTACATGATACAGCACATAAACGGAAGTATTGACATTCACAATACATTTAAGAATCCAAAAGATTATTATACTATTAGTAAAACATTAGATGAGGCAAATTGGCTATGAAATTGTTATTGACAGGGTCACATGGATTTATAGGCAGTCATTATTATAAGTTCTTGCAACAACAGCAAAGACATGTTATTCCCTATGATAAAAAAATTAGAGGTGAGGATTTAGCCGATTCAAATACAACCAAACTAATGCCCGATAGTGATGTAGTAGTGCATCTTGCTGCAACAAACGGCACTAGATTATTTTATCAGCATCCAACAGATGTTTGCATCAACAACACACTTCCTACCATAAACTTGATAGAACGGTATAGAAACACAAAAACAAAATTTGTGTTTGCCAGCACTTGTGAAATATTCAACAGCACAATTGACAACGGATACTATCATGTACCTACAGACGAAGAAGTTCCTGTGATGTACAATAACATTACTAATCCTCGTTGGAGTTATAGCATTCCGAAAGCTCTAGGTGAAAATTTGGTAGCAAACAGCGGATTAGATTACTTGATTATACGTTATTTCAACGTTTATGGACCAGGACAGACTGATCACTTTGTAAACGAGTTTATTGAAAGATGCAAAGACGGATTGTATTATATCAAAGGCAATGACACACGCAGTTTCTGTTATGTAGATGATGCTGTAAAAATGACAGACATGCTTGTAAACACAGTCAACAACAAAACAATAAATGTTGGCAATGACAACGAAATCAGTATTTCGGTAGTTGCAAAAATGATAATGGGTTATATGGGCATTAACCCAGACAGATTAGAAATACTTCCAGGTCCTGTGGGCAGTGCTACACGTAGATGTCCTGACACAACCTTGGTCCAAACACTCACAGGATTTACAGATTATACGCCTTTGGAAGTAGGGCTAAAAAAGACAGTGGAAAGTTTATTATGAAACTAGGTATTATTGGAATGGGCGTTGTAGGAAATGCAAACGCAACAGGCTTTAGATTGTTAGAGCACGAAGTAGTAGAACACGACATCAAGTTTGATACTGTTATTCAAGATGTAGCAGATACAGAAGTGGTGTTCTTGTGCTTGCCTACACCAGAAGCAAACGGTGCTTGTGATACTAGTGTTATCGAGGGTGTGCTACAAGACCTGATACAAATCAACTATGGTGGTGTTGTGTGTATTCGCAGCACAGTTGAACCAGGGTTTACAGAACGCATGATTGATGAATATCCATCACTAACAATCTGTTGTGCTCCAGAGTTTTTGCGTGAAAGAGCAGCAGCAGACGACTTTATCAACAATCACGAACTACTAGCAATTGGCACAGACGATCCGTATGTGTATAAAAAGATTGTAGAAGCACATGGACATTTGCCCAAAGCAGTCAAACAACTAGCACCCACAGAAGCTGAAATATTAAAATATTTCAACAACTCTTATGCGGCATTGCGTATTGTGTTTGCCAATGTGTTTTACGAATTGTGTGAAAAGTTTGACTGTGATTATTCACAGGTCAAAGATGCGTATGTTCATACAGGCAAAACCAAAAACATTTACTTGGATGTGAACAACAGATTGCGTGGATACGGTGGTATGTGCTTGCCCAAAGATGTAGCAGCACTAGCACACACTCTAAAACAAAACGGACTTGAGTTTGATTTAATTGACAGTATCAAAAACGACAATGAAAAACTAAAAACCACAACATTTTCAGGTATGCGCAAATGATAATAGAATGTCCGCCCAAACAAGATCTAGCACACGAAAGTTTAATATACGAACGTGCCAATGGTGTTGTATATGCTAGATTTAGAGACGAGCCCAAAAAGACCACATACAACGGGCGTTGGGTAATAGGCGGAGATCCAGAAGCAGTAAACGAGGCTCTAGGCATAGTAAGTTATGATCAATGGAAACATTTATTTGCTTTAGCAGATGAATATCCTACACTAAGAAAACAACTTGACAAAACATTAAATCTCTATTATATTATAAAGGATGGAGACTAACATGAGAATTATTGCTGGACCGTGTCAACACGAGTCACTAGAACAAAGTTTAGAAATTGCCACAGAGTGTAAACGTGTATGTGATTTGTTTGATATTGAATATTATTTCAAAGCAAGTTATGACAAAGCAAATCGCACCAGTATGTCAGGAGAGCGTGGATTAGGTATTAGCGACACACTTCCTCATTTCCAAAAGATAAAAGCTGCTGGTTTTAAATTGTTAACAGATGTTCACACTGTAGGACAAATCAGTAGATGTAAAGGCGTAGTTGATGTTTTACAGATACCTGCTTTCTTGTGTAGACAAACTGATTTGATTGTAGAAGCATGTAAGTCCGATTGTATTGTCAACATTAAAAAAGGACAATTCTTAGCACCTTGGGATGTCAAAGGCATACTGAGTAAAACAGAAGGCGCTCGAGAAGTTTGGATCACAGAGAGAGGTACTAGTTTTGGATATAATACTTTGGTCACTGATTTTACTGGCATCCAGTATATGCGTGACAATTTTCCTGTTCCTGTGGTATTTGACGTCACACACTCAGTCCAGAAGCCAGGAGGCCAAGGTGACAGCAGTGGTGGTAATAGGGCTTATGTTCCAGCTCTTGCTAATGCTGCCGCTGGCATGGGCGTTGATAACTTCTTCTTAGAAGTTCATCCTGATCCAGATAACGCACCCAGTGATGGACCTAACATGCTACGACTAGAAGACTTTGCTGAAACAGTGCGTCAA
>Ga0213859_10000688_pt1 | contig 15383 bp, 22 predicted proteins | sample PICome_2_FD_160133 | JGI IMG/M metagenome (GOLD analysis project Ga0213859, IMG submission 160133) | Coastal seawater microbial communities near Pivers Island, North Carolina, United States - PICO304 | ecosystem: Environmental > Aquatic > Marine > Coastal | place: USA: North Carolina... | reverse complement strand
TTTCTTGCAAATAGAATACAACGGACTCACACTCAACAAGTCCGCTTGGCTCGCCATGGTTGACCAACTCCGTACAGCATCCCGTAACACAGAATCACAGCTCAACACTATCATCGACACTGACCCGCTATTCGAATCCGTTCGCGTACCCGCAACGCAACTCGATATGTTTTTGTCAGAGTCCGAAGTTATGGGCACACGTCTCAACTGGGACTCTCCTATGCAAACGCTACGTGTCTTTCAGTGTATCGACAACAGCGTTATGGGGACCTCAGAACGTGATACTATGAAGATAGCTGCTGTACACGAAATCGGCAGGCTTTTACGTCAGTATCGTGAGCAAACCAAAAAGGTATCTTCCTTTGGCGAATCCTTTATGGCGCATGTATATGACGATGGTAAGATTCACCCGCGCTTCGTTCAGATTAAACGTACCGGCCGTGTGTCTTGCAAAGAACCTAACATGCAACAGATACCTGCAGACAATGCGTATCGTAACTGCTTCATCACAGACCACGACCACGTATTCGTATCTGCTGACTATTCCTCTCAGGAGCTATGTATCATAGCACATGGATCTAAAGACCCAGTATTTAATCACGCTCTCCGTAATGGACACGATTTGCACAGCGTATGCGCAGCACTTGTGTTCGGGGAACGGTGGAAAGATGCCGCGTTGGATTCGTGCGCTTTCGAGCAAGGCTTTGAGAAATGCGACTGCCCCGACCACAAAAAGCTAAGAACAGCCGTTAAGAGTATCAACTTTGGACTCGCATATGGCATGGGGCCTAAGAAGCTTTCAGAGCAAATGGAGATTTCCATGTCTGAAGCCTCTACCCTTATCGAGAACTACTTCAAGGCTTTCCCTAAGATTAAAGACTTTCTTGAATCTATGTCACGTTCCGGCGTACGCAATGGGTTTATCAAAACCTTTAAACCATGGGGACGCACACGGTGGTTTGACGATTGGTTACCTCGCGGTTTAGATATGGCTACCAAAGGTCGTATCGAGCGTGTATCTAAGAATACTCCTATTCAAGGTACAGCTGCAGATATGACAAAACACGCCCTTGTATTATGCTACACTTACATAAAAGAGAATAACGTCCCAGTTAAACTCGTCATGACCGTTCACGACCAGATCGATACGACTTGTCCTCGCGATTATGCAGAAACCTGGGCGACTAAACTCAAAGAACTCATGGAAGAAGCAGCACAACACATCATGGGTAATGACCTTCTCAAAGCAGAGGTCGATATAACAGACCAATGGAGCAAATGAAAGTATATAGGGACAATTCATTTCAACGATATGAGCACCTTCCTATGCACCACCGACTGCTTTACTGGACCGATTACTTACAACGGCTAGTAGAGTTTTCGTTATCTAATCCGGACAGTCTAACCGGAGAGCAGCATACACGGCTGCTTGCAGAAATCAGACAAGTAACAGCAATAATCAAAATTTTGCAGCATGAGCCAATTAACAGAACAGTTAAATCAAAAACGGTCGCGAAATCAGCAAAACAAAAGCCTCTTATGGCAACAACCGATTCCGACAGCGACACGAACGTACGGACCAGTAGCAAATCAAGAACTCTATAACATCGTAACAGAACGAGTACGACAACACGGCTTGACCATTGTAGATGAGGAGTTTGAAGCCGCTATGAAGGGACAGATTATGCTATGCAAATTGCATATCAATAATCCTGATACTCCAGGAATCAACCGAGTATTTGCATTCATGAACAGCTATAACAAGATGCGCAAAGTATCTTTTGCATCAGGTGCAGTAGTACTCGTCTGCTGGAATGGCATGTTCTGGAGCGATGAAGGTACATTTGCTCGCCGTCATTACCGAAACGTGTGGGATGACATTCACATGGCAGTAGACCAACAGGTAGAACAGATGGCTTCCAACTTCAACACTCTCTTGAAGTTTAAAGAGCAATCAGAGCAGGTACACATCAGCCCTCAACAAGCCGCTTCCTTAGCAGGACGCATGTATTTCGATGGTATCCTGTCACCATATATGCTCGGCGATTTGAAGAAAGAGATGTACCAATCAGAAAACTGGGCATTCAACCAGAAAGAAGATGGTACACTTTACTCTGATTCTGTATGGAAGTTTTACAACAACTGTACAGAAGCAGCGAAACGAGCACCAGCTCACGAGTCTGTTAAAACGCACAGCAATATCACACGGTTCTTGGCTGAGCAGTGTGGCTTAAGCGTTAATTGATGGACATAAGACAACTAGCGGAATACAAGAAAGCCCTCAAGGACATTTCTGATTTAAGTCAGGATGTTCTTGAGGCTTCTCGTAAACAGAGATACCGTTTGTACCGGTGGCGATCTTCATACATAGTAGAAGATATGGTTACGGAACAAACTATTTGCATGCGAGTCGATTTGAAGCTAGCTATTAATGCAGCTATCAAAGACCATTACATAGACTCAAGAGATATTATGCTTGATATATAAACTATGATTACTACTCTCTATGCGATTTTTAAAACTGGGGTAAACATTAATAAGCTGATCCATCTGGCATATGTACAAGCTACAAATCCACATGAAGCTTTGGATAAGTATTTGCATGAAGATAAATCTCAGCAACCTACAGCACTTATTGCGATACCTATTTCGAGTAATAAATTCACCTATTACCGTAAGCGTACGAAAAAAAATCCCACACAACTATGGAAGAATAGAAAAATCAAATCACTATACAATCAAATCAAGTGGTTTGAGCTAAAAATTCCATTAGACCATGTTGACTGGTATACTCAACGTTGGAGAACATACCACACATCCGACACACCAGGTCCAACCATTAAACTTTTTAAATAATGGCACATGCTTATCATCACGCTGTTAGTAGTGTTAGGCGTTTCCGTGGTACTGAATCAGACTATCTTGCTATACATGAGTGGATTGATGGCTCTAAGGTGGCTTTTAGTGACCATCGTCACCGTGCTTTGCGTCATCATAGCTTTGGCGTATATGCTTGTGAAGAACGATTCGGAGTAACGATCACAAATAGCGACGGCATAAAAGTACCTGTTAGGACTATTGCTGAACAACACATTATCGAAGACTTAGGATACGTACCCTCTGTCAAAGATTGGTTTCAACACATGAAGAAGGAATTCTGGATGACAGGTCGACCTCTCACCGAACAATTCCACACAAAAAACAAGTCACATGACAAAGCTTCCGCGTAATATTTTAGATGAGGTTGAAGACCTCTATAAGAATCTTCAACTTGACCCACGTCAATATCCCGGTGTCCACATTTTCTGGCAAGGATGCGGAGACAGTGGTGGTATAGAAGAGTTCAATTTCTTGACCCCTCTTGGATTGCAGTATGTTAAAGATAGAGGGGGAGCACCGCCCTCATATGCATATCGTGATGAATCTCCTACACCTAAAGACTACTACTATACAGAGCATCGTCCTGCTACACCACACAGTATAGCCAGAGACATTGTGTACAGCGCAGATACGCGGCATGACCTAGATATAGACCAGTGGGTATACAATGCCTTTGATCTCTGTGAAATAAATGACGGAGGTTATGCGCACTGTTTTATTGAGCTTCCTATGGGAAATGTCTGGGGCGAAAGCTATGACTATGTTCAAGAAGAACATCTAAAAGTATGTATGTCTTATGGCGATTGATCAACGAAGACTCAAGCGTCAACAAGAAGTCATACGTAAGTGGACAGAAGCAGGTAGGCACGGCACATTGGAAGCCGTAACAGGATTTGGTAAAACTTATGTGGCTTTACTTATCCTACAAGACTTAAATGCTAAACTGCCTACCGGTAAAGCGCTTGTAGTTGTACCCACTCAGAATCTGAAACAACAATGGGAAGACCAGATTAACGAGCTGCACATAACCAATACGAAAGTAATGGTCATCAATACCGCAGTAAAGTTGAAACATTCTGTTGACCTGTTGATACTTGACGAGATTCATAACTACATGTCTGATGTTTTTAAGAACATCTTTGCATGTACCGAATACCGGTATATCTTAGGACTTACGGCTACACTGGATCATGAAGACCCTAGGTTTCATATCATTAGTCATGCAGCGCCTGTCATAGATACGGTAACACTACATGAAGCTGTGAAGAACGGATATGTCTCACGGTTTCAAGTTTTTAATCTTGGACTACGCATGAGCGAGTCTGAGGAGAAGGCATACAAAGAGGTAACAGATGCATATTACGAGGCGTTTGCTATCTTTAACAACCGGTTTCACAGTGCGATGCGCTGTATGACCGACCGCCAATACCTGTCAGTATTCTGTAGAAACTTAGCAGGATGGGATGAACAGCAAGTCTGGCATAAAGCTTTAGCATTTAACCGGGCAATGCAAAAACGCAAGCAGCTCATCTATAAGAGTGCTACGAAGCGTGAGGCAGCAAAGAAACTCATTGAGATTTTTGATGTCCCGACCATCACCTTTAGCGAAAGTGTGGATTTCGCTAAAAAGATGAACGAAGAGACGCAGCCTTGGGGCGCGGCTTACCATTCAAAGATGTCCAAGTACGCTCGCCAAAACGTATTGGATTCCTTTAACGATCTTCGTACTGATGTGCGTGTAATACACACAGCAAAAGCATTAGACGAAGGCTTTGATGTAAAGGGCATTGAGTTGGCAATTGTGTGTAGCGGCACTTCCACTCCACGGCAAGACCTACAACGGACAGGTCGTGCTATTAGATTTCAGGAGGGAAAAACTGGCGTGATTATTAATCTTTATTTGAAAGACACACAAGATGAAAAGTGGCTTAAAAAACGACAATCCAAATCAGCAAACATCCAGTGGGTACACTCCATCGAGGAGCTACTGGCAAAGTGCAACAACTCTTTACTGCGAAATCCTATTACTGGTTAAATCCGGTAAGCGGAAATGGTCTGATGAACCGTGGCAATTTCAACTTGCCTTGAGTGAAGAGTACAATTTGGAGGCTCCGTTGAGTACCATTCACAATACTTTACAAGAAGCTCGTAATGTTGAACAAGCAATAATGATGAGGACCCATGGTGTACCCGCTCGATAAATACGTTGACGTATTACTGAAGTTGGACATCAGTCCTATACAGGTATTGTTTCTTCAAATCATCTATGAGAAGCGGCACGATTTGCTGTACAAAATAGCTATGGAAGGAAAGCCTTTTCCTAGACAATATCTTGATGACCTTGTAGAAAAGGGGCTTGCTATCGATACAAATCCAGGTGGCAAAGACAAATACTCCGATTACTATGAAGTCACAGATAAGTTTATCCAGGCTTTCTACGCTGCACGTACAAATGCCGGCGAAGAATTTTGGGCAGCATATCCCGCTTTCATAACAAGTGATGGAAAGAAAAGACCTGTCAAAGCAACAAACAAAGAAGAGCTAGTACGCTGGTACCAAAAGCATGTCATTGTAGTACATGATCATGACCAAATCATGGAAGCATTGCAATATGCTAAAAACAACAAGCTCATAAGTATGCGTATTGACAACTGGCTACAGTCAGAGTCATACAAAGACATATGGGAAATGATGAAAGATGCACCTGTAGACGACCTACCACATGATCGAATCCTCTGAACTACAGATACGCCCTATGGCAGAAGTAGTTGACGCTACTCAAACTACGATTACTAATTACATGGATGGCAAAATCCCTGTAATGAAAACTCGATGGGATAAAGTCAACACTATGCTACTGGGAGGAATGCAGTTTGGAATGGTATACGTTGTAGCAGGTGCTTCAGGGCATGGTAAGAGTATGTTACTCAACAACCTTATCAGAGACTTTACATCTACGGCATACAATAAGTTTGACAAGCCAGTAAGAATACTGCACTTCAGTTTCGAGATGAGTGCAGAGATGGAACTAATGCGCAGACTATCGTCTTTAGCTGAAGTACCGCTGGATAGAATGCTGCATGCTACTACTGCATTAGACGATGTTGAACGAGTGCTCATTGAAGATAAGCTCAGACAAATAGACGAGCCATCTATCTTTTTTGTGGAGCAACCGGGCAACCGTATGCAGATAGCTAAAGCTATATCATCATTTGTCAAACGACATGGTGACTGTCACTATGTTATATGTCTCGACCACACCCTGCTCGTATCTCCTATGCCAGGAGAAAACGAGATACAAACAATGGCAGAGTTAGGTAAAATGTGCATCGAAATCCGTAAGCGTTTTGGCGCTATGGTATTACTGCTATCACAGCTGAACGATAAAATCGAAGGCGAACGACGGCGTGATCCGGATGCACCTAATCTACACTACCCACTTAAGACAGATATACACGGCAGCAAACAACTATACCATGCAGCCGATGTCGTTATGGTAGTACACCAACCTGCACTATTAGGACTAGAAACATATGGACGTAAAAACTTGCCAACTCGTAACCTAGTAGCTTTGCATTGTTTGAAGAATAGACATGGTCAAGCAGGAATTACCCTACTAAAAAACAACTTACGTCATGGAACATTTGAAGACTGGGACGGTGGCGATACTCCAGCCCGCCGAGACAATCCGTATGGTCTCTAAAGAAGTAAACATTGGCACTGTAATTATCAGCTCCTACGATAAAGGTCGAGATGCTGATGCAGTAAACAGCTTTTCTGTAATCGGAAGGACACACATTGCCTGTGTTATTGGCAACAAGTTTTTGACACTGAAACCAATAGACGGATATAAAGCAGGAGGCGACGATGTTTTCATTGATGATTCAGAACAAATAGCAAAGTTTCACCTGAAGCTAGCTGCTACAATGAACACTATACAGACAGAAACACTAAATATTTTAGAAGATGCTAGAACCAACAGTGACAACAGCGAGCACTGAACCTCATCGGCTTTTCATTTATGGCCGGCCCAAGGTGGGTAAGACCAGTGCAGTTGCAGCACTACCACGCCACTTGATTATCGATACCGAAGTCAAAGGCAAGTATGACAACAAACTTGTAGGCGGCACTTCATACTGCGAAGGAGCCACAAGCATGGTTGTTGAAGGTTTAGGAATGTTGAAAGAAGCATATGATTATCTCGAAGCCAATCAGGATAGTTATGATTTCGTTGTACTCGACACCATTGACCACATAGAAACATGGGTTACTGAGTCTATCTGCAAGGCGCATGGTGCAAAACACATCGGCGACATTCCACATGGCAAAGGCTGGCATCTGATGCGTTCGAAGGTGATTCAAATCGTCGAGCAATTTGCAAGAGTCTCTAAACATATCATCATTGTCGGACACCAGAAAGATGGGCACGATGAAGAAGGTATCGAAGTGGAGAAGATCAATCTAACCGGCAAACTAAAGACCCATCTCTGCTCAATCATGGATGGTGTCGGTCGCATTATTCGTGATACCGAGGGTGTCATTATGATTGATTTTAGAACTGGTATTAACACTGACGCAGGGTGTCGCATTCCCACCCTCGCTGGTCAGATTCATGAATTGGAATGGAAATCTATTTACCCTGATACTATCAAGTGATGTACGGTTTTGATGAAGCAACAGGAGAAAGTAAAGGCGGCTCCTATATTCCCGCCGGTATTACAGAGAATGTAACCTTGAAGGACATTCTTTATGAACCACTAAAAGCTGATGGAAGTGGTGATGATGTTTTGAAGTTCATGTTCAGCGATGAGCATGGTGCTTCCTTTACACACATCGAGTTCTCAATTGACCCACCAAAGCTCAAAGAATTGTGCCAGAAGTGGGGCAAAAACAGCAGCGAAACTGAAAGCTATATCAAGCAACAGTTCGATGCACAAGGTGAGCGTATCAAGCATATCCTATCATGCTTTATCCCAAAGGACAAGTGTGTATTCCGTGCCAACAACTTCCAAGAATTTGCGGAGGGTGTAATTAAAATGGTTGGTGATACGTATGTCAACGTACCTTGCCGTATTAAGACTGTATACAAGAAGAACAGTCAGTACACAACATTTCCAAACCGCGCATTCAAGCCTTTCATTCAACCTATGACGCAGCCTAACAGCTTAACAATTGATCCCAAATGGGATATTGTCGAAGCAGTGCAGCCAGATAATTCGGGAGACGCATGGGAAAGTTCTGAAACCACCACTGAAAGCGCAGAGGAACAACCGGCCTGGTAATGTATCAACTAAAGCCTGACCTTACAGCAGAATATATCCTCAGTCAATACAGTCAGGAGCAGATTATGGAACGCTACTTAGGCGTACCCATTAAACTGCACCAACGATTCTTAAGTCCATTACGACAAGATAAGAATCCGACTTGTGGATTTTTCTACACAAAGGAAGGCTCTTTGATATTCAAAGACTTTGCTGGTTTCTTTAGCGGTGGGTGTTTTAAGGTTGTGATGCACATCTACAACTGTTCATTCCATGAAGCTTTAGAAATTATAGCAAATGACTTTGGGCTAATTGATGGGGTGCGGGTAGAACGTAAGGACTATCCGCACCTTATTACTTTCCAACGTAAGGAAACCATAATTGATATCAAGCGGCGACCATTCAATGAAGAAGACCGCGAGTTTTGGACTCAATTTGGAATTAGCAAAGCAACCCTAGTGCACTTCCGTGTGCCACCAGTTGAGGTAGTATGGCTGAATGGCAAGATTATCTACAGATATAAGAAAGGAGATCCTGCATATGCCTACGACTTTGGAGATGGGCAGTACAAAATCTACTTTCCTAAACGTAAAACCAATCGGTTTATGTGTAACTGTAGTGTAGTACAAGGTTACCAAGTTCCACGCGACACAAGTGATGGCGTCGTCATAACAAAAAGTATGAAAGACGTTCTTGTATTGCACGAATTTGGAATCACCGCATTTGCTCCACAGTCTGAGACGGTGTATCCGGATGAAAACTGGATTAGCGCCTTACTAATGGAAGCTCCTGTAGTGGTAAGCTTGTATGACTTTGACCGCGCCGGTGTAACGATGGCAAACTATATGCGAAAACGATATGGCATACAGCCACTGTTTCTTACTAATGGTAGATTTAATACTAAAAACTATGGTGCCAAAGACATAAGTGATTTGGTAGCAGCTGCAGGTAAGAACTATGTGGATGAGCTTATATATTTACAATATGGCACATATCGTTACGGTCACGGTGCCGGAGTTCATCACTCACGTAAAGATGAGCAATCGGAGACGGCCAACTTACTACACGGAAAAGGACAGAATACCCAAAAAGTATCAAGATCCGACGTTCCATTTTGACAGAAAGGGCCGCCTTTGTACTAACGATGGGCAACCAATTATCCGAAATGCCAGGAGTGTCAATACTCCTCGCATGAAAAAGATTAACGGTCAAGATTTCTATGCTGGTTCCACACGACCAGTCATGCGAGTCAAGATTGTTAATGCAATTAAGGATGCTTTCCGACCTTACCTGAGGAAGGTTAGAAAGATTCCTAAAGAACAGTTTCCAATTCAAATAAGCTGTGCGATGTATGATGTGCCCGGTAAAGCAGACTGGGACTTAGATAACAAATGGATATACCTCAAAGTATTCCAAGACTTGATTGTCCAAGAGAAGATTATTCCAGATGACAACATCAAGTATGTTAGCAAAGCAGCAAGCATGGAGTTCTTTCCTGTAGAAACAGAAGAAGAACGCAAGCTAGTCTTTACCATTACATCAGACACAAGGAAGCACAAGTACTTCTATGCATGATACATGTGACTGGGAAGGTTGAAGATGGAAGAATCATTCCATATGAAGACCTTCAATTCAACAACGAGATACAAAAACTCGAAGGACACGATATTGAAATCATAATCAATACAGTCCGATTAAGAACCAATCCCCAGAACAGATACTACTGGGGCACCCTGTTGTATATGCTTCGAGAGACTCTTGAAGAAGCCGGTTACCAAGCTGCAGATATTCAGCCTGGACAAACCGGTAATCTAACACGTGATCTAATCCACGAGGTAATGAAAGAGATGTTTGCAAAAACAGAAATCTATCACCCTGAAAGTGGACGAGTGATTGCAGTAACCAAACGCTCAACACGCGATATGTCTACAAAAGAATTCAAGTCTTACATAGACAATATCAGGCAATGGGCAGCAGAAAATCTAAGTCTGGATATCCCAGACCCCACACACCTTTATTCAATTTAGTATGGGCAAATTAAAAGAGCACTTCCATGAGGAAATATCCAATGGACTAGCAGGTGGCGACCAACAATACGCAATCACATGCATGTGTAAGGTTAAGGAAGCAGTCAAGCATTTTCAAGACGATGCTATATCTCAAGATATGTTACTACTTCGACTCATTCAGTTAGTTAATGACTTTGACAATATGCACGACCCATGTCAACCGAGCTAAACGACCAAGAAATGTATGACGCCCTGATTGAAGAAGCGCCATACAGCCCCCACAACGGATTGCTATATAGCTACCATAGCAGTAGCCCAATGTGGGCAACTAGTCCAAATACTACGTATAGGTTTGGCATCGAAGCAGAGAAAGAAGATGAAAATGGGATACTGGTATGCCAAGCTTATCAAGGTGACCGCGAGCAGTTCCTTCCACATTCTTGGCGAGCAGAACGTGACGGTTCATTAGGACATGATGGCTTTGAGCTAATCAGCCCAGTGTACAACCTTAACGATGATAAGTACAAGGAAGACCTAGGCAATCCCGTACTTAATTATCTGATTCACCGCAACACTAGCTATAGGTGCGGCGGGCATATGACGGTATCTGTACGAGGTAAAGACCAGGAATGGTACACTAAAAAGGCTGCACAGATTATCCCACTTCTTTATGCGCTCTATCCTAAAAGAGCAAAGAAACGGGGGTATGCAAGATTCTTCAACAAGGATGATTACCGCGATAGATATAACGCTATCAATCTTGGTTCTAATGACCGTATGGAGATTCGAATCTTCAGTGCTATTAAGCATATGAAACAACTCGAATGGAGGGTTGAATTACTCAAACTTCTATTTGTTTCGAACCGGTATGATGACCTGCAATGGGAAAGTATATACCAGGATCTGCTTAATACAAATAGCCCATTGGGTAGGCATATCCTTTCACTATACCCTAAAAAATATGGTGAGAAAGTAATGCTTGCTACTGCATATCACAAGGCATTTGAGAAGCAGTATATGGAATGGAAAACATATACTCGTATTCGAAAACTTGTACCGATAAGCGTTCGAAGTAGTATGATGGTTCATCCACAACCTAGGAAAAAGAATAATAACGGAACTCAACTTGTTTTAGATGTGTGTGATTATAGTCAAGAAAGGACAACAGAAGCTTGATCAAGACATTGCAGCGAAAGCATTGTCTTATAACCCGGATGGTTTTGGCATTCAGATGCTGGATAGCGGTGAAATCTATAAAACCATGGACATTATAGAAGCACAAGATTGGCTGACTTCAGAGCGGCCATTTGTGTTTCATGCACGTCTTACTACTGTAGGTAAGACGAACATTGATAACGTACACCCTGTACAAATCAATGAACACAACCACTTATTTCATAACGGTACAGTATCTGTACCGCACACATGGGATAAGGATAAATCGGATACTCGGTTTGTAGCTGATACTTTACGTAAGACACCATGGCAATCCTGGAAGGATGTCCTGTCTCTTACAGATAGTAGATTTGCATACACTCGTATCAGTAAATCTGGTAAGGTATATGTAAATCGTATAGGTAACTGGCACGAGCAAGACGGAGTATACTACAGCAAACCTAATGTTCTAGACGGCAAGCATCTTGTAGCTGTGTACGGTACATTACGAAAAGGATGGCACAACAACAGCTTGCTTTCAAACGCCACCTTAGTTAGTACTGGGTCAACGCGAGAACAGTTTGCTATGGTCTGCAATGGTATTCCATTTGTAGGCAGCCAACCCCGAGAAGATGGTCACAACATCTTTGTAGAAGTGTATGCAGTTGACGATCACACGCTTGCACGTTTAGACAGATTAGAAAACCATCCTGAATGGTATACGCGTGAGAAAACTAGAATTGAATTAGACAACGGGCTATCTGTAGATGCTTGGCTTTATTTCAACGACAGTGCTGAATACAACGGAAAGACTTTCTACTCTGACTACTTACATTATGAACGACCAAAATATCCCGCAGTTCAAGCTCCAACTATCTTTGACGACATTAAAGAAGAGCTAGATCATGTCGGAGATTACGGTTACGATTTCTTATGGGATGAGCGAGAAAAGCTTTGGTTTAATCTAACCACCGAGCAGTATCTTACTGACCGTGAATACAAGGAGCTAACTGGCGCCCAACTATCTCTATTTTTATGAGTTACTTTGATATAAGAGCAGTGAGCAGTAGCTCACTATCGTACATTGATTCAGAGAGCGGGGGAAGTCCCCGCCTCTTTATCAAATTTCTGAATGGCGAACTCGATGAGAAGCCATCTAAATCTTTCGAAACCGGAACACTAATTCATGAAGAATTACTTGAACCCGGCAAGTTAGATATTGTGCCTGCTGACACTCCCGGCCCCAAGACACAAGAAATCATTGATGCATTATGGAATAGGCTGTATGGAGATATACCTCTGAACGAGGAGTGTATCTTAATGCAACTAGCAGACATGCAAGATGAAACATGGGAAGCAGTAATTCCGCCTGATTTTTATCCGAAGTATGCCTTACATACCAAGATTAATAGAATCGTAAAAGAGGGCGGAATGTATTGGAATGCGCTACACAGCACACGAGGTAAAAAGATTGTTGATCCTGCAACATACCATGTTGTACAAGGATGCATTGAGTCTATCAAAATGCATCCGGTTGCAACTCAGCTAATACTGGAACGTGGCTACAATGCCTTTGATGAAACTAAAGAAGAACTAGAAATCCAGTTTGAAACCGAAGTAGAAGGTGACGCAGGCATTTCTGTAACCATACCAATCAAAGCGAAGATAGACCGGATTCTCATTTCTCATGAGCATAAGGCCATTACTCTAGTTGACCTCAAAACAACTGCGAAACCTATCGGGCGCTTTGACGAAACTCTGAGTATGTATAAATACTACAGGCAGCTTGCTTGGTATAAGTGGTGTCTTGAAGAAGCGTACCCGGACTACACAGTTTCTGAAGTATATATTGTTGCCGTACAAACTAACAAAGAATACCCCAGCGATGTATTCAAAATCGATAACACGTGGCTCAGAGTTGGTTCTAAAGAGATTGATGATCTACTTGGACGCATTGCTTTCCACATGTCTAATAACAACTGGGGTAACTCAATGGAAATCCAAAATGGATGTATTCACAGTCTAGTATACAATGGGCCAGAAAACATATGAAAACGTAGTAGGACCCCAATGGGCAGAACACCTGAATGCAGAGTTCAATGCTGACTATATGAATAAGCTGCAAAGCGCAATCAACGCAGCGTATACATATGGAACTGTATACCCATCAAGGAGTAATATTTTCAGAGCCTACAAGAAAACAGACCTCAACGAAGTCAAAGTTCTAATACTTGGACAAGATCCATATCACAACGGTGTAGCTACCGGACTTGCATTCGATGTAGGTGACAGCCCTAAAATCAACCCGTCCTTACGTAATATCCAAAAGGAAATAAAAGGAACAGTTGGCAGGCTAAAAAAGGATAACGGTAACCTCGAACATTGGGCTGATCAAGGCGTCTTCCTTTTAAATACAGTTTTGACTGTAGATAAAGGAGCTGCTAACTCCCATAAAGGTTGGGGATGGGAAAGATTTATTGACGCTACGTTACGAGCATTAGCCGAACGTGAGTCTGACATGCCCTTAGTTATTATGCTATGGGGCAAACAAGCCCAAGCATATAGTCCTTACTTTCATAACCCTAAACACCTTGTACTCACTGCACCTCATCCAGCTGCAGAGGTATATGCAGGAGGAAATGCAGGATTCTTTGGATGTCAGCACTTCTCTAAGTGTAACAACTTTTTATCACAGCATAAGGTATCACCTATAGAGTGGTAAAGGGTTAGGCCGGGTGGTGGAATTGGTAGACACGACAGACTTAAAATCTGTTGCACCGAATGGAGCGTGCGGGTTCGAGTCCCGCCCCGGCTACTTACAAACCTTATACAAATGAGTAATACCTATAACGGTCACGCTAACTACGAAACTTGGTTAGCACACTTGTATGAAATTCCAGAAGCAATAGCTCAAGAATACATAGAAGCAGATAAGAAACCTGATCTAGAAGAGTTAGACACCTTCTGTTTAGACTGGTTCGAAGAGTACTATGACTGTCATGTACAGATTGCTACACTACCTTTGCTTATGCAAGACATCCTATCAGCTGCAGTTACAGATATTGATTGGCGAGAAGTTGCAGAAACTGTTAAAGATATGCTTGTAGAAAAGCTTGCAAAAAAGGAAGAAATCTAGCATGGCAATTAAACACTACGAACATTTGAAGGTTGATGTCGCAGAATTCTGTAGCATCAATGACATACCATTCTTAGAAGGCAACGTTATAAAATATGTGTGCCGATGGAAACAGAAGAACGGTATTGACGATTTGCAAAAAGCAAAGCATTACATTGATATGCTCATCAAATTCAATTGCGACCATGAAAATCAAAGTGTCAACCAGAGTCGTACTACTAATAGGGAAGTACGCAATCAAATTCCCGGTATCAAAACGGGGATGGATGCAGGGATGCAATGAAGGATACCTATGGAAAAAATACCCAAGTAATACTTGGCTTGTTCCTATCCTCTGGGAATGGAACGGCATTGTATGTCAGCGCCGAGTAAAACCTCTAGACAAAAATGTAAGCCGACGTAAATTAGAATACACACGGTTACAAGTTATTAAGCAGATACCTGAGCTAGAAGTTTACAATTGTGATCTGCATAACCGTGAAAACTGGGGAACTTATAATAACAAGATTGTGCTACTGGATTATGGCATTAGTCCAGATGTAGCAAATATGTATACAGCATAATCTTATGCGCCTGTAGCTCAGTTGGTTAGAGCAGTGGACTCATAATCCATTGGTCGTAGGTTCAAGCCCTACCAGGCGCACGACTGGAAAAGTTCTAGTCAGATTTACAACTCTAATTTTTTAACTGTTTAGAGTTTCATTCAACAAGGGGGCTTTACAACGGTAAGGCCCCCTATTTGAATTTCTAAAAAGTAGTTTATATTCGATACGGATTTATCTATATTTGTCTATGGCCCGGATCAAAGAAGTAGTCAAGCTCTACAGACCTAGCGTATCTCGACCAGGGATTCACGCTAAAACCAAAACATCAAGCAACAAGCAGTCAAAGAATTACAAGAAGAAATACCGTGGACAGGGCCGGTAAACTCTTCTATTTATG
>Ga0213859_10000687_pt1 | contig 15393 bp, 11 predicted proteins | sample PICome_2_FD_160133 | JGI IMG/M metagenome (GOLD analysis project Ga0213859, IMG submission 160133) | Coastal seawater microbial communities near Pivers Island, North Carolina, United States - PICO304 | ecosystem: Environmental > Aquatic > Marine > Coastal | place: USA: North Carolina... | reverse complement strand
CGCGCCCGAGATGGCGAGGATCAGACCGAGGTTCGTCCACTTGAAGAAGGCCACGAACTGGGCGGCGAAGAACACCAGCACCATGTAGAGGCCCATGGACGACATGGCCTTGGACATCCCGTCGATCACGTCGCGGTCGGTGCGCATGGTCCCGGCGATCCGGCCGTAGACCACGGCGGGGACGATGAAGAAGACGAAGATGAGCGCCACCACGCTCTTCAGCGCTGGCCGGATCTTCTCCACGAAGGTGGCGTCCACCGCCGCGCCGGGTGCGCGGAACGCGCCGCCCTCGGGCAGCACCAGGGCGAGCAGCACGGCGATCAGACCGGCGAGGGTCACGCCGGCCCAGCGCAGGGCGCGCCGCTCGGTGGCGTCCAGGGGCTGCAGCCCGTCCTGGCTGGCCTCCAGGGCGCCCTCCTCGGCCGCTGACTCGTCGTACTCCCCGAGCCACGGCGCCACGAGGCGCTCGGTGACCAGCGTGCCGAGGACGGTGATCATCAGCGTGCTGACCGCCATGAAGTACCAGTTGGCCGTGGCCAGCACCTCCTTGGAGCCGCCCGGCTCGTAGTCCGCCCCGCCGACGATGGCGGCGGCCTCGGTGGTGATGCCGGCCAGCAGCGGGTCCACCGTCCCGATGAACAGGTTCGCGCTGTACCCGCCGCTCACGCCGGCGAAGGCGGCGGCGAGACCGACGAAGGGGTGCCGGCCGACCGAGTGGTAGATCACCGCCGCGAGGGGGATCAGCACCACGTAGCCCATCTCCGAGGCGGTGTTGGAGAGGACCGCCGCGAGCACGATCGTCGGCGTCAGGAGCCGCCGCGGCGCCGCCAGCACCAGCGCCCGGATGGCGGCGGAGAGCATGCCGGACCGCTCCGCCACCCCGACGCCGAGCAGAGCGACGAGGACGGTGCCCAGGGGGGCGAAGCCGGTGAAGTTGGTCACGAGCCCCATGGAGATCCGCCGCAGGCCCTCGGCGGACATCAGGCTCACGGCCCGGATCTCCTCTCCCTTGGTGTCCGGGCGGATGTCCTCCACGGACAGGTCGAGCCACGAGGCCAGGCCGCTCAGGAGGACGATCCCCGCAGCGAAGAGCGCGAACAGCGTCACCGGATGAGGCAGCAGGTTCCCCAGCCGCTCCACGATGCTCAGGAACGTGGCGAAGGCGCCGCCCCGCTTCTGCGGAGCGCCGCCGGGGGCGGACGAGGTCGATGCGGTCATGTGAAGAGTCTAGGAGCCCGTCGAGATCTCTGGCCTCTTGGAGTGCGGGGCGCCAGACTCCTGGCATGTCAGAGAGCCGCTACCGCGCCGTGAAGGCGTACGAGAACCTTCCCTGGATCCACAGCCGCACCGCCCGCCCCCTGCGGATCCTGGCCGAGTACCTCGAGCCCGAGGCGCGCTTCGAGGAGAAGGAGATCGAGGATACGATCGTGGTCTTCGGCTCCGCGCGGCTCCTCCCGAGGGACGACGCGGAGAAGGGCCTCGAGGAGGCGAGGGCCTCCGGGGGGGACGTGGCGAAGGCCGAGCGGGACCTGCGCATGTCCGCCTACTACGAGGCGGCTCGAGAGCTCTCCTTCAAGCTCACCGAGTGGGCCAAGGGGATCGAGGAGGGTCGGCAGCGCTTCGTGATCTGCTCGGGCGGCGGCCCGGGGATCATGGAGGCGGCCAACCGCGGCGCCTCCGAGGCGAACGGGCTCAACGTCGGGCTCAACATCAGCCTTCCCTTCGAGCAGAACGACAACCCGCACATCACCGACGGCCTGTCGCTGGAGTTCCACTACTTCTTCATGCGCAAGTTCTGGTTCACATACCTCGCCAAGGCGATCGTCGTGATGCCAGGGGGCTTCGGGACCCTGGACGAGTTCATGGAGGTGGTCACCCTCGTCCAGACCCTCAAGATCAAGAAGGCGCTGCCCATCGTTCTGTTCGGTAAGGAGTTCTGGTCCAAGGTCATCAACTTCGAGACCCTGATCGAGTTCGGGACCATCTCCCCGGACGACATCGACCTGTTCTTCCAGACCGACTCGGTGGACGAGGCGGTGGAGTACATCACCACGAAGCTCACCGAGGACGGGCTCCCCGATCCGGGACCCCACCTGTGAGCCCGTTCCCTCCCGGAGCACGGTTGCGGTGATGGATATGTAAGGGGGTTACGCGGAGGGGGGAGGGGCCTACCCTCTCTGCCATGCCGCTCCTCGAACTCCGCGACCTCCAGCGGGCCTTTCGGTCCCCCGATGGAGACGACCAGCTGATCGTCGACGTGCCGTCCTTCGAAGTGGAGGCGGGCCAACAGGTCGCCATCGCAGGGACGAGCGGATCGGGGAAGACCACCTTCCTGAACCTCATCGCCGGGCTCCTCGCACCGACCTCTGGCGACGTCGTCTGGGACGGCGAGGTGGTGTCGGGCCTGGGCGAGGCGAAGCGGGACGCCTGGCGCGCCCGTGAGCTCGGCTACGTCTTCCAGACCTTCAACCTCCTCGGGGGTTACACCGCCCTGGAGAACGTGACCCTCGGGATGATGTTCGGCCCTGGCCCCGACCGCGAGTTCGCGCGCTCCCTGCTCGAGCGCCTCGGCCTCTCCGATCGCCTCGGCCACCGCCCCGCGCAGCTCTCCATCGGCCAGCAGCAGCGGGTGGCGCTGGCGCGGGCGCTCGCGAATCGGCCGCGGCTCGTCCTCGCGGACGAACCCACCGGCAACCTGGATCCCCGCTTCGCCCTGGAGGCGCTGGGGCTCCTGCGGGACCTCTGCCGGGAGCAGGGGGCGGCGCTCATCTGCGTCAGCCACGACCCGCGCGTGCTGGATGACTTCGGGGACGCCCTCGACTTCGCCACCCTCAACCGGGCCATGGCCCAGGAGCCCCAGGGCTCGTGAGGTCGCTCCTCTTCATCGTCGCGCGGTCCCTGCGGCAGCACCTGCTCTCGACGATCATCACGGTGGTCTCCGCCGGCCTCGCCAGCGGCCTGGTGATGAGCGTGTTCACGGTCTCCGAGCAGTCACGCACGGCCTTCACCGGCGGCGACATCGGCTATGACGCCGTGCTGGGCGCGAAGGGCAGCCAGCTGCAGCTCGTGCTGAACACCGTCTTCCACCTGGAGACCTCGCCGGGGAACATCCCCTGGAGCCTCTATCAGGAGGTCAAGGGCCGGGGCGACGTGCGCTACGCGATCCCCTACGCCCTGGGCGACAACCTCTACGGCTACCGGATCGTCGGGACCACGCGCGAGATCTTCGACGTGTTCGAGTTCCAGGACGGCCAGAAGTTCAGGTTCCAGGGCGACGGCCAGCCCTTCGACGAGGGCTACCAGGAGGCGGTCCTCGGCAGCGTCGTGGCGGAGAAGCTCGGGCTCAAGCGCGGGGACACCTTCCGTCCCTACCACGGCCTCCAGTACATGCCGGGCTCGGCGCCTCACGAGGAGCTCTACAAGATCACCGGCGTCCTCGAGCCCACCAACACCGCCAACGACGGCGTGATCTGGATCCCGATCGAGGGCATCTTCCGCATGGACGGGCACAAGCTCGCCGGCGGGACCGAGGAGGTGGAGCGCGGGGCCGCGATCCCGGATGAGTGGAAGGAGGTCTCGGCGGTCATGCTGAAGTACTCGAGCCCCATCCGCGGCAAGTTCATGCAGGACGAGATCCGGCGCGGGGACTCGGCGACCCTGGCCTGGCCCATCGCGTCAGTGCTCGGCACCTTCTTCCTGAAGATCGGGTGGATCACCAAGGTGCTGCTCTACGTGGCCTACCTCGTGGTGGTGGTCGCGGGCTTCGGCCTGCTGGCGAGCATCTACAACACCATGAACGAGCGCCGGCGCGAGTTCGCCATCCTGCGCGCCCTCGGCGCTCGCAAGCAGACGGTCTTCTCGGCCATCGTGCTCGAGGCCAGCTCCATCGCCCTGCTCGGGAGCCTCGTGGGGTACGCCGTCTACGGCGGGATCCTCATCGGCTCGGCCATGATCATTCGGGAGCAGACCGGGGTGGTGCTCGACGTCACGTCGGTGCACCCCTCGCTCCTCTGGACGCCCCTGGGAATGGTCCTCGTCGGGGCGCTCGCCGGTGTGATTCCCGCCATCAAGGCCTATTCCACGGACGTGGCGCGGACCCTCGCGTAGTCTTGGCGCCACCCCCCTCACATGAACACTTTCATGCCGATTCAACCCAAGCGCCTCGGCGCCACTCTCCTCCTCGTTTCCTACGCGGCCCTCGTCTCCTGCGGAGGGGCCCACGACCACGACCACGGCGACGAGCACTCCCACGAGGGCCACGTCCACGTGGCTCCCCACGCCGACGAGGGGGGGATCCTCGTCGAGCTCGGGGATCACTTCGCCAACGCGGAGTTCATCCTCGATCCGGAGAAGGGGCAGCTCACCATGTACACCTGGGGCGGGCACGCGAAGAAGTCCGTCCGCTCCCCCTCGAAGTCGGTGGTCGTCTCCATCGATATGCACGCCGACCAGCCCCTCGAGCTCGAGCTCCTCGCCCAGGAGAGCAAGCTCTCCGGGGAGACCGTGGGAGACTCCTCCCACTTCGTCGCCAGCGACGAGGCGCTCGTGGGGGCGCACCACTTCCACGGGCTGATCCGCTCGGTCACCGTCCTCGGGTCGGAGTTCACCGACGTCAAGTTCGACTACGACCTCCCCGCCGAAGGGGAGGGTCATGACCACGATGGCGACGGCCACGACCACGAAGGCGAGGGTGACGGCGACGAGGGCTGAGCGTCGCCCGGGCCGCTGGCCCGCGATCGCGATCTCTCTCGCGGCTCTCCAGCTCTCCTCGGGCTGCGGGGAGCCGGAGGGCGGCACCGTGGCCGAGGGGGCCGGGCCGGCGACGTCCGGCGCCAGCGAGGCCTCGGAGGAGGTGAAGGGTCGCTCCTTCCTCGACACCTCCGAGGGAGAGGCGGAGGCCATGAGCACCGCGGAGGCCAGCGTGCGCGCGCGGGCCGCGGCCCGGACGATCACCGGCGTCGAGGGGCTCGCCGGTTCGGTGGACCCGGCCCTGCTCACCCCCGAGGCGCTGGCGGAGAACCCGCTGCGCATCGGGACCATCAAGAGCGAGCCGTTCCAGCTCGCCGAGGGCGCCGATCCCCTGGACCCCGCCTCCTACGACTGGGCCAAGGACGACGAGGGGCACTGGATCATCGGCTATGGGGACCTCTCCCTCGCCGAGGCGGACAAGGACCTGCTCCTCGACGCTCTGGTCTATCCCGAGGAGTATGAGGGGGAGGACATCCACTTCCCCGACCGCATCCGCGCACTGGATGGCCAGAAGGTGGCGCTCACCGGCTACATGATCCCCCTGCGCTGGGACGAGAACCGGGTGCCGCACTTCATGCTGGTGCGGGACCTGTTGCAGTGCTGCTTCGGCGGCGCGCCGGAGCCCGACGAGTGGGTGGACGTGGACATGGCGCCCGAGGGCACCACCTACTGGGCCTACGTCCCGGTCGTGGTGCGCGGCACCTTCAAGCTGGCGGGCCAGAGCGACGAGGCGGGCTACGCCACCGGCGCCTTCGCCATCAAGGCCACCGACGCCCACGAGGAGTGAGCGACCCCGACGGTCGGCGCTACGACCTGGTGCTCTTCGGAGCGACCGGGTTCACGGGGCAGCGCGCCGCGCGGCGGCTGGCGGCGGTTCGCCCGGACGGGCTGAGGGTGGCCCTCGCGGGACGGCGTGAGGGGCCGCTGCGCGAGCTCGCGGAGGAGCTGGGCACGGACGTGGTGGTCGCCGACGTGGCCGACGCCGCCGCCGTGGAGGCCATGGCGCGCTCGACGCGGGTGCTGCTCTCCACCGCAGGACCCTTCGCCATCCACGGGGACCCGGTGGTGGACGCCTGCGCGGCGGCCTCCACCCACTACGCGGACCTGACGGGGGAGGTGCCCTGGATGCGGCGCGTGATCGAGCGCCACCACGGGTCCGCGACCCGGAGCGGGGCCCTGCTGGTGCCGGCCTCCGGCTTCGACTCCGCGCCCGCCGACCTCACCGTCTACCTCGCGGCAGCCCACGCGAGGTCGCGAGGCCTCGAGCTCACCTCGGGCCGGACGGTCTACCGACTCCGCGGCGGCCTCAACGGCGGGACCCTGGCGTCGGTGCTCCACATCTTCGAGTCCGCGACGCCGAGGGAGCTCGCGGATCCCTTCGCCCTCGTCCCTGGCCACGAGTCCTCCGCGGAGGAGCGCCGCGAGCAGAGGGACCCGCAGTGGCCCGAGTTCGACGGGGTGGGCGGCCGGTGGGTGGTGCCGTTCTTCATGGGCCCCATCAACCGCCGCGTGGTCCAGCGCTCTCTCCACCTGCGCGCCGAGCGCGGGGACCCTGCGGCGCTCGGGGAGGGCTTCCGGTACGACGAGTTCCAGTCGGTCTCCAGCGGGAGGGGCTGGCTGGCCGCGAGGCTCACGACCCTCACCCTGGGGGCGGGTCAGGCTCTGCTCTCCACGGCTCCGGGCAGGTCGCTCTTCAGGCGCTTCGGCCCCTCGCCCGGGGAGGGGCCCTCGGAGCGGGTGCTCTCGGGGGGGCTCACCCGCGCGGCCACCCACTTCACGCTCTCGGACGGCGGGAGGCTCGAGGTCCGTCAGGACATGCGGGGCGACCCGGGGAACGCCGCCACCGTGCGCATCCTCGTGGAGACCGGCCTCGCGCTCACCGAGCGTGCGGTGGTCCCGGGCGAGGGCGGCGTCCTCACGCCCACCACCGCGCTGGGGGACGAGCTGGTCCGGCGCCTGCGCGCCACGGGCGAGCACTCGCTCGACGTCGTGGAGGGCTGAGCCCCCAGGGCCCTCAGCGGGCCTCGACGGGGCCCCCGATGGAGGCGAAGGCGCCGCGCAATCGCCGGGCGAGGTCCCGGGTGCGGGGGTCGCTGGCGTCGAGGGCCGGCTCCCCCGGGATCGAGGCGGCCATGGCGGCGCCGAGGGTCGAGAGGGCCGCGGGTCGCAGGTCCGGGGCCGGCCGTTCGTCCTTGGAGAGGATGAGCTGCTGGAGGCGCGCGTCCGCAGGCTCGCCGACCCGGGGCATGCGGAAGCTCTCCATGTCGCAGCCCGGGCGGCCCCAGTAGACCTTGCCGGGGTTGGCTTCCTGGGCGGCGTCGGCGACGGCCATGAGGCGGGCGGTGGTCCCCTCGGGGAGCTGGACCCGGGCGGGGTTGCCGTAGCCGATGATGAGCTGGTCGTCGTCGGTCCAGCGCAGGTAGTAGTCCCCGCGCCGGCACGACTTCAGCAGCAGGCCGAGGCGCGCGCCCTCCACGGGGCCCCCGACCCGCGCGATGGCCGGGACGCTGCGGGGCACGAGCTGCCGGGCGGCCTCGGGGAGCTTCGCCTCGGCGGCGCTGGCCCGGGCGAGCAGGCGCTCCCGGAGCTTCGCGAGCGCCAGCTGGTTGGGCTCCGCGGTGGGGGGCACGAACGCCTCGAAGCCGGCGAGGTCGATGTCGAGGGACTGGAGGGCGTTGACCGCGGCGTAGCGGGCGGCCTCGCCCGTGGGGAGATCGAAGTAGGTGTCGGTGCGCTGGAGGTCCTCCAGCAGCCACAGGAGCGCGCGGCTGTGTCCGCGGCCGTCGAGGAGCACGGCGGCCCGGCGGCGGACCACGTCATTGTCGTCCCCGAGGCGCGCAGCGGCGAGCGCATCGAAGCTCGCTGCCCTCTCCGCGTCGTCCCCGCCCGACAGCAGGGCCAGGGCGTCGAGGGTGGCGAGCCGAACCGGCGCGATGGGATCCTCGAGGAAGCCCACGAGTCGGTCCCACTCCGCCGCGAGGGGGCGGTGGGCGAGGGACCGGGAGACGGCCGGGCGCCAGGGGAACTCGGCGTCCTCCATCGCGGGCCATAGGAGCGCGCGGAAGCGCGGATCGTCGAACCGGCCGAGGACCTCGATGAGGCTCGGGCCGAGCCGCGCGAGCTCGCCGAGGGAGGTGCCGGCCATGGCATACAGGCGATCGGCCGCGGGCTTGCCGATCCTGGCCAGGCGCTCTGCGGCCTGGGGACGGATCACCGCGGAGCCGGACTGGGCGTGGACGATGAGCCGGTCGATCTGCTCGGGCGAGTACTGACGAGCCGGTGAGTCCTGCGACCACGCCAGGGCGGGAGCACAGAGGACGAGGGCCGCGGCTGCGGCGAGGCGAACGAGTCGGTTCATGGCGCGGAGTCGGCGCCCCCTCAGGGGAGCTCGTCGGTGGAGAGGCGGTAGACGCTCGTGATGAAGCCGTCCTCCTCCACCTCGCCGCAGCTGAAGGTCCCCTCCAGCGTGATCCGGCCGGGGATGAAGCGGGTGACGTCGTCGTCGAGGGTCACCTGGACGAAGTGGTTGACCTTCGACTTGCCGCACTCGCAGGACTCGGGCACCAGCTCGAACTCGCTGAGGCCCTCGAGGGTCCCGATGGCCATGTAGCCCCACAGGCTGATCTTCTTGCCGTCGAGCTCCTGGACCCACTCGGGCAGGGGCCTGCCCCGTCGGTAGCGCGCGTTCTTGAGGCGCAGGATCGACACCTCGACGATCTCGTTGCTCGGTTCCTCGCCTCGCTCGAAGGCAGCCTTCACGTCGGCGCCGACCTTCCACGAGCGCTCGCGGAGGAGGCCCGGGGCGGCGACGACGCCGCCGAGCAGCAGCAGCAGGACGAGGAACGGCATGCCCCCATGATAGGACGTTTCCGCCCGCCGTTCCTCCCTGCCTGTCGGCGCCTCCTGTCGCCTCGAAGCGGCGCACCCCTGGAGGCGGGCCTCGGAGCCCGGCCAGGGTGCGGCGCTCAGCGGGGCCCGGTCAACGACTCGATTTCGGACTCGAAGCGTTCCAGCAGGGCTCGGTGCCGCTTCCCCGTGGCCGGCCCGCTGAAGCCCGTGTGGACGGCCGTGGCGCGGCCCCCAGGCGCCAGGAAGACCGTCGTGGGGTAGGCCCGGACCCGGTCGAGGATCGGGAGGGCCTCGCTGGCGGCGGCCTTGGAGGCGCTCCCGCCCAGGACCACGGGGTAGTCGATCCCGTGGTGGTCGACGTAGTCGAGCACGGCCTCACGGTGCTTCGCCGGATCCGAACCCAGTTCGAACGCGATCGCGGCGATCGAGAGCGCGGGGTGCCGGCGGTGGAGCCCGACCAGGGCCTCGGTGAGGTCGTTGCAGTTGGGGCACCAGGTCCCGAAGACCACCAGCAGCCCGGGCGAGTCGGGGGGCAGGAGCTCGGCGAGCGATCGGCGCTCGCCGTCGACGTCGGGGAACACCAGCCCACCGAGGTCCTGACCCTCGGTCCACCGTGTGAGGGCGAAGTCATCGGGCAGGGTCGCCCCATCATCTCGATCCCCGACCCAGGTCGTGTGGAACGAGTCCCGAGACCAGAAGTCACCGGTCAGCCGCCCTCCTTCCCCGAGCCGTGCCTCGAACAGGAAGGCGTGGGCGCCGTCGAAGCAGCCCAGGCGCAGGGCCTCGCCGTCGAACCAGCCGCTGAGGTAGCGGTAGTCACCCAGGGTGGTCAGAAAGGTACCCGAGGCTCGGCCGGTGGGTGCGACCTCGAAGAGGCCGACGGCGTCCTCCTCATCTCCGTCGAAGCGGACCCGCCAGCGCCCCGTGAGGAGGTCGACCGTGGCGGGGTCGGGCTTGGCCGGTGGCTTCGAGTCGGTGCCTGCGACCGCGGCGAAGGGCAGCAGGGGCAGCGGCCCCTCGCCAGCGTCCCGCTCCCAGTAACCGGCCAGCCCACGGCCGTCGTCGTCGAGGGTGGCGACCACGGCGGACCGGTAGGGCGGCAGCTCGAAGCGGACCCGCTCACCGGCCTGTTCGACGATGCCAGCGGGCCGGCGCTCCTCGCCGTTGACCAGGACGGCCTGGAGGCCTTCCTCCGTCTGGACCAGGTCGAGCCCGAAGGGGATGGCCCCGCCGGGGGAGGCCAGCGTGGCCCTCCAGGGGCCGGGGACCAGGGCTCCCGACTCCTGGTCCGGGGCCGGTGCGCAGCCCCAGATCGTGCCCATGAGACCGAGGGCGGCGCCGAGAATCACGGCGGGCGGGCCCCCCCCGGGGAGCCTCCGGGGGGCGGTCAGGGGGTGCTGGGGGGGGCAGGAGCGGGGGTGGTTGGACCGGGAGATGTCGGTCGTGGGAGGGCGCCTCATGGGCTGAGGGTATCGGCTTGAGGAAAGTGGCGTTCGTGTCGATATCCGGCGAGGAGCAGAAGGCTGGCGATACCCGCCGGCTCACACCCGAACGTACCCATGGCCTGGATTGACGCGCTGTTCAGAAGGATGGTCGAGGTTGGCGCCTCGGACCTTCACATGACCTCCCAGACGAAGCCTCAGTTCAGGCTTCACGGGGACATCGTGCCGGTGAAGGAGTGCGATGCGATCCCCCCGGATCAGATGCAGCTGATCCTGAAGGAGATCTGCATCCCGTCGGTCTGGGAGACCTACGAGGCCACCTTCGACGCGGACTTCGCCTACGAGATCCCGGGGCTGGCGCGCTTCCGGGGAAACCTGTTCGTGGACAGCCGCGGTCCGGGCGCCACCTTCCGGGTCATTCCGGAGGAGCTGCTGACCTTCGAAGAGCTGGGGCTGCCCGATGCGGCGCGGGACTTCTGCATGCTCTCCAAGGGGCTCGTCCTGGTGACCGGCCCGGCTGGTAGCGGCAAGTCGACGACGCTCGCCGCGATGATCGACTTCATCAACAAGAACCGGTCCGACCACATCATCACGATCGAGGACCCGATCGAGTTCGTCCACCAGGACCAGCGCTGCCTGATCAACCAGCGCGAGGTGAAGCAGCACACGGCCTCCTTCAAGCGCGCGCTCAAGGCGGCGCTCCGCGAGGACCCGGACATCGTGCTCGTCGGCGAGCTGCGGGACCTCGAGACCATCGAGATCGCGATCGAGACCGCCGAGACCGGACACCTGGTGTTCGGGACCCTGCACACCACGACGGCACCCTCGACCGTCGATCGGATCATCGATCAGTTCCCTGCGGATCGGCAGGCGCAGATCCGGACCATGCTCTCCTCGTCCCTCAAGGGGGTGGTGGCCCAGACCCTGTGCAAGAAGCAGGAGGGCGGCCGGGTGGCGGCGCTCGAGGTCCTCGCGGTGACCAGCGCGGTCAGCTCGCTGATTCGCGAGGGCAAGACGCACCAGATCATGAGCGTCATGCAGATGGGCGCCAAGTCGGGGATGATCCTCCTCAACGACGCGCTCACCAAGCTCGTGGCCAACGGCGAGGTCAGCCCTGAGGAGGCCTACTCCAAGGCCATCCAGAAGGACGGCTTCGTCGAGAGCCTCCACGCGGCCGGCGTCAACTGGCGGCCGGGTGTCGTGGGGCAGGCGCCGCTCCCGCCCAGCCCGGTGGCGACCCCGGACGTGGAGGCGCCGGCGGACATGACCCCGGTGCAGGGGACGCCGCAACCGGCCGCGCCAGCCGCAGCCCCGGCGGCCTATCCCGCCCCGGCGCTTCCCCATGCCGACGCGCCCGCCGTGGAGCCGCCGGTCGAGGGGCAGCCCCTCGAGGACCCGTTCGAGCAGTACAAGCGCCAGCGGGGCTAGCGAACGGCCGGCCCGCCGGGGGCCACATGGAGCGCGCCCCGCGTGCCCGGTTGGGCTCGCGGGGCGCGTTCGATTTGCTCCGGGGCGCGCGGGCGCGCCCGAGCTCAGCGGGTGCGCTGGCGGAGGCGGATCTGCCCGTTCTCCATGACCATGTCCGCGGACATGGTGCCCTCGAAGTATCGGCGGCCCAGCTCGACCACGCGGTCCGCGGCGAGGGACATGAGCTGGAAGGTGCCGTCCACGGAGGCGTTCATTTCCTCCGCGCCGTCGAATCCGTCGAGGTCCACGGCCTCGCTGAACATGGCCTCGAAGCCGTCCACCATGGTCGAGATCGACTCGAGCATCGCCGCCGTCCTCTGGATCGAGATCCCTGCGCCGGAAAGGGTCGGGAGGATGGCCGCGACCTTCTCGTTGCTGGCGAACGACTCACCCAGCTCGGTTCCGAAGGTGGACAGGTAGCGGTCGAGGACCTGGGAGTTCGTGGAGACGATCATGTGACCCGCGCCGAGGGCCAGCTTCAGGGAGCCGATCTCCGGGTCCAGGGACCAGGTCTCGAACTCGCCGCTCTCGCCGCCGCCCGTCGCCGTGCCCGAGAGGAGCATCTCTCCCATTCCGCTCATGTCGACCATGAACTCGAGGGCCTCGAGGAGGACCTCGGTGTCCTCGACCTCGACCGCGTAGGTCATGTCGTTCCCGGAGAACGTGCTGACCATCATCATGTCCATCATCGTGGGCGTCTCGGGGACCGGGCGGGTCGTGGAGAAGGCCACGGACGGGCCGGAGAGGTTGCCGAGGACGTCCTCGATGAGGTTGATGCCGGACATCTCGGTGATGCCGTTGATGCCCGCCATGATCTGCTCGTAGCCCTCCTCGGACTCCCCCTTCACCAGGTCCATCGCCCAGCCGAAGATGCCCTCGAGGTCCACGTTCCCCACCTGCGCGGTGTGAGCCTCGGCCGGGATACCAGCGAACGCGTTGATGTCGGCCTGGCCGAAGTTGGAGAAGAGGCCCGCGAGGGCGGACTCGGCGCCGTAGGGCACGACGAGCTCGGCGTCGGTGGTCTCCCCGCTGCCGAGGGCCATGGAGCCGTAGATCCAGGTCATGCCGTCGAAGACCATGTCGAACATCCGCTCCTCCATGGGGCTGTTGAAGCCCTCCGCGCGCGCGGCGCTCAGGATGGGGCCCAGGTTGACCGCGAACTCGAAGGCGCAGTCCTTGCGCTCCTTGGCGAGGGTCGGGAGGCCGAAGGGGCCGCCCGGACGCTCTGCGCCGCGGCCGAGGCTCTGGCGGACGAGCGCGCGGGCTGCGTCCATGCCGCCCTCCGTCTCCACGCCGATGATGAGGTCCCCGCTCGTGGCGAAGGCCAGGTGGCCACGCCCTCGTGCAGGCGCGCTGGTGCGGGCGAGCAGGGAGGGCGAGAGCTGCTCGGTCGAGGGCGCGTCGCCGACGAACATCGACTGGATCATCTCCGCCACCTTGGGGCCGCCCTGGGCCACGACGCCGAAGCCCATCTTCTTCCCGGTCTCGGGGAACGCCGTGGCGAACATGACCATGCCGCTGGAATCGGACAGGGCCTCGACCGCGTTGTCACGCAGGTCCTTGAGCTGGTCGAGCGCTGCGGCCTCCTCGGGGATCTCGGCGTCCATGAACATCCCGGCGATGGACTCCCACTCGGGGTCCAGCATGAAGGCCACCAGGTTGTTGGTCTCCCGGGCGGCGATGACCGCCTTCGGGTTGGGCATGTGGAAGGCCACGACCGCCTCCTCCGGAATGGCCGCCATGAGGTCGGAGGCCGCGGGCTGGGGCGCGGCCGAGGAGACGAGGAGCGGGAGGGCCAGGGGGGCGAGCGTCAGCATGTGAATCAGAGGTGTCGATGAGGCGTGGGAAACTTGCAGCGTCCGTACGGGCAAGGTCCCCGGGTATTCGAGGGCGCCGCCTAAAATACGCCCTTCTTCCGAGGCCGTCTCTCCACCAGCCCCCGAACCCATGCTCGTCACCACCCTCGTCCTCAGCGCGGCCACCCTCAGCCCCCAGGCGCCCGCGGATGCGGCCTCCCAGGACAGCCCGAAGAGGATCACCCTGGAGCAAACAAGCCGCCGGCCCAAGAGCGAGCCGATCAGCCTCTCTCCGTCGCTCCCTCGGGTCCGCTGGGCGCCGGACGGGGAGCACGTGGCCGTGGGTCGCGGGGACGAGGTCCGCTGGTTCGACGTGCGGACGGGGGAGTTCGAGAAGCCGGCGGAGGAGGCCAAGGGGGGCACGGTCGAGGACCCTGGCGGGCAGGCAGCCATCGAGGAACTCGCTGGCATGATCCAGGCCCAGGGCGGCCGGTCGGAGCGTCAGGCGGAGAAGATCGCGAAGAGCCTCACGCGGCGCCCGGAGCAGGTCTCCGACGACGGCGCGGCGCGCATGGCCTACATCGACGGGGAGCTGTGGTTCCATCGCACCGGAAAGGCGCCCAGGGTGCTCGCGCGCGGGGACGAGGGGGAGATCCGGTACGACCGCATGGCGGCCGATGGGGAGGCGCTGGCCTACGTCCGCGGGAACGACCTCTTCATGGTGAACACCTCCACGGGCGCGGTGTCACCGGTGACCAGCGATGGGGGGCCGGACCAGTTCAACGGGATCCTCGACTGGGTCTACCAGGAGGAGATCTACGGCCGCGGGAACTTCCTCGGGCACTTCTGGTCCCCCGACTCCGACCACCTCGCCTTCCTCGCCCTCGACGAGAGCCCGGTGTACGAGTTCACCGTGGTCGACCACATCGAGGACTCCACCTTCCGGGTCAAGTCGGAGGTCACCAACTACCCCAAGGTGGGGGACCCCAACCCCATCGTGCGGGTGGGAATCACCGCCGCCGACTCGGCGGCGACCGCGTGGGTGGACCTCTCCGCCTACGACGGTCAGGAGATCCTCGTGGTGCGGGTGGGGTGGACGCCGGAGGGCGACCGCTGCCTCGTCTACGTCCAGGACCGGATCCAGACCTGGATGGACCTCCTCAGCGTCGACCCGGAGACGGGGAAGGGCGAGGTCCTCATCCGCGAGGAGTCGGCCACGTGGACGGAGCGGCCGGAGCCGCCGATCTGGCTGGGGGACGGCACCTTCCTCTGGCAGAGCCACCGCACGGGTACGGACCATCTGTACCGCTATGGCATGGACGGAGCGCTGCTGGGGCAGGTGACCTCGGGGGACTGGAACCTCCGCGGCGTGGAGCACGTGGAGGCTCCCGAGGCGGGCTCGCCGGGCCACGTCTGGTTCCAGTCCACGGCGGACGGCGACATCAACTCCAACCTCTACCGGGTCGCCCTGGATGGGTCCGGCTTCACTCGCCTGACGTCGGGTGAGGGGTCGCACTCGGTCACCTTCAACGACGACCGCACGTACTTCATCGACCGCTTCTCGAGCCTCACCAACCCTGGCGTCGTTCGGGTCTGCGACGCGGACGGGATCATTCTCAAGGAGCTGGGTCGGGCGGAGGCTCCGGCTCAGGACTACGCGATCGGTTCCTGGGAGCTCCATCGGGTCGCCACCCGGGACGGGGTGGAGCTCGACGTGGCGCTCCTGAAGCCCGCTGACTTCGACCCCGCGGGCTCTTACCCGGTGTGGATCTCCACCTACTCGGGGCCCGCCGCCCCCTCGGTGCGCAACCGCTGGAACGGGAGCACCTTCTTCCAGTTCCTGGCCCAGGAGGGCGTGCTGGTCCTCCAGGCCAACGTCCGCTCCTCCACGAGCCGGGGCCACGCCGCCACCTCGGCGCTGTACCGCCGCGTCGGTCTGCAGGAGGTCGAGGACATGGTCGACGTGGTGGACTGGCTCACCGCGAACCCCTGGGCCGACGGCGACCGCGTCGGGATCACGGGCTACAGCTTCGGCGGCACCATGACCGCCAATTGCCTGTGCCGCACAGACCGCTTCAAGCTCGGCATCG
>Ga0213859_10000685_pt1 | contig 15407 bp, 14 predicted proteins | sample PICome_2_FD_160133 | JGI IMG/M metagenome (GOLD analysis project Ga0213859, IMG submission 160133) | Coastal seawater microbial communities near Pivers Island, North Carolina, United States - PICO304 | ecosystem: Environmental > Aquatic > Marine > Coastal | place: USA: North Carolina... | reverse complement strand
TCCAAAATTTATAAACAAAACTAAAAAATAAAAAACTGCAGATATTGTGTGAAAAGTATTCATCTGGAAATATACATCGGCATTGTAATGGTTTAAAAACATGAAGAAAAATATATAAGCTAAGCAATATAATATTTTTTCATTCCAAGAATTTAATTGATAAAAAATTAGTATTGAAAGAAATATTATTAGATGTCCCCAGCTATAAAACGAAAACCTTACCGGTGGAAACCACCCTATAAATGACCAAAAAATATTAATAATGATAAAAATTTCAAATAAAGGCCTCAGAAATGTAATATTTTTAAACATTTTCCAATTCAACATCAAATAAATAAAACAAAACAACACTGGTAAATACATAAAATATAGAGTATTTAAATTATCAAAAAAATAACATTTGAAGTTTTGAGGAATAGACTGGCAATACCATCCAGTAACACCATTTGTATCTTCTCCTTTTATAAAATCAAAAACCCAAAAAAATTGATTGTAAAATTCGATATTGTGATCATCACCGCTAGTAAATAAAGATTTAAATAGTTGATAAATACCTATTGGAATTAAATATAAAGTGGAAAATTTAATTAGATTTATTGCCTTATTTTTCTGATTAAATTCATGAATCAGTATTAAATACAAGCAGTACAAAAATAATACTATGAATGACCTATGAGTAAGAAATAATAGACCGAGAACTATAGGTGTGCTTAATTTATTAAGAATTTTTAAATTTTTATAAAAATAAATTGAAAATAAAAAAATTATGCCAGTCACAGTATGGGAACCTGCTTCAAAAATTGTCCACTTAAATATAGGGCTCAAAAGTAATAAAATGAGAGTAATTGAGTAATTTCTAATTGAATTCTCTATTTCAAATACTTTGTTAGTAAAGATAGTGGTTAAATAAAGTATGAAATTTTGTAAAAGAAAATAAGCTAGCTGCAATCCAAGTATATTTTGTTGAAATAATTCAATTGGCTTATATATAAGCCATGCAGATAACAGAAAGATAGGTCGGTTTCTATATTGAAAATCATCAATCAAATACAAATTATTTATATTTTTTAAAACCATTACATATGGTTCCTCGTCGCAACTACGCGTGTATAAATAGTTAAAATTGTTTGAGAATATCGAACCTGTATATTGCTCTATTCTTGTACATAAGACATAATCTGTTAAATCACGAAATACAAAAAACATTAAAAAATAAAGAATTAAGGAAGAAAAAATCGTTATAAATAAATAAATCATTAAATAATTTATTTTCTTGTTAATCATTTAATAATTTTAGTAAATATAACTTGGCCTATCTGTTTTTTTCTTCTCAAAAGAATACAGAGATATAAATAAAATAAAAAACATAAAGTTTAAAATATTAAAAATTGGAATGTTTTTAATTGAGTAAACTTTAGCAGGATAATAGTTTTCTTTAATTTTTTCTAAGCAATCATCCAAATTAATTACATTGTATGCAGTGTTATCTTTAAACAGTGTTAGTTTTTTGATAGGTTCAACTGTACTGGTAATATATTTGCTGTTTCTGATTGTGGTTTTATTCACACTTTCATATGTTTGATAGCAAAACAATTCATCTCTTGGTATACAATCTGTATTTACATTCGATAAAAGATTATTATTTATTTCACACAATATATTTATTTGATTGTTGTAGTTTAAATACTTTTCTTGATCAGAATCATTTTCTTTAGGAAAACCGTATACATGCAAAATTAAAACGGCAAAAGCTAAGCCAGTTATTACCAAAATTTTAAAGTTAATTTTTGACAATTCAGCAGCAAATAAAGTAAAAGCTATAACTAAAAAAAATGAATAGTAGTATGTTTTTGCAACGTCTCCAGTTTCAGGATTATATTGAGTAAATTGTGAAACAACCATTTGTATAACTATTCCAATAAAAGGCGTGAGGTAGATAATTCTATTGTTTTTATTTTTTTTAATTTGAACAATCAAGAAGATATAGAACATAAGAGTAAAAAACATTCCAATAAAAGCAGTTTCTTTTATTGAAAAATAAATGATTCGGTTTAAAGAAAGAGGGCTGGAGTCATCGGTCCAAAAATTTCCAAAATAGTCATCAAAAGTATCTAATAATAGTATTCCAATGAATGAGTTATTTTGACTCTCCCTAAAGGGGTTGCTCCATATTGACTTAAAATCTATGTTATACAAAAAGTCAAATTCTGCCTTACCAGTAAATTCCTCGGGGCTTTGATGTTGAAAAATAAATAATGAGTTTGCTGAAAAGTTTTCAAAAGTTAACAAAGAAAATAAAATTGTAAACAAAACAAGAGAGTAATAAAAGTAGTTTTTATCAATCTTGTAAATATTTTTCAAATAAAAAAGTATCAGAAAAATCCCAACCATCATTGCAAGATTAGCTTTAATGGTTGCAACAAACACTAAGGGTGGTATTGCATAGAGTAAATATCTAAAATTATGTGTATCAATATATGAATCTAAAAATACAATAATCCAAATAAGACAACAAAAAATTAGTATTTCGGGTTTAAACAACAACCTCATTTCAATAGCTGGTGGAAAAATATTTATAAGAGAGAGTACAACAAAAATAGTTTTTTTATTATATTTTCTATTTTTTAAAAACTTGTATATTCCAATTAAACCCATTATATAAAATACAAAATTACCTATCTGTATGGAATTGCTCATATGTTGATCTAGATGAAAATCGTTTAAATATTCCGAGTTAAAAGTTGCAATAAAAGCATGAAGAAAATAATAAATTAAGCCTTGCTCAACACCTGTTTCGTTAATGCTTCCAAAAAAGTAATCAAAATATGGTTTGTAAAAATCATAATCTGGACCCTTGCTTGTTAAATAATAAAGTTGACTAATTGAAAACGAATAAAGAGTTATAATTGCAAATAATAGATATGTAAATAACTGATAAGTTTTATTCTTGATATTCATGTCTCTTTATGGAGTCAACTAATTCTCTAACAATATTTTTTTGATCTTTTGCGCTGATATGTGATCCTATTGGAATGTAAAAGCCATCTTTTCCTAGTTTTTCAGAAACATCTAGATTAGTTGTATTTTCTTTAAAATTTTTAGGAAGGACTGGCTGTAAATGTAGCGGCCAAAAGAAAGGCCTGGTCTCAATTCCTTTACTCTGTAAGCTTTTCATAACTGAATCTCTTATTTTTGGTGCTTTTAGAAGAACTCCAAAAACCCAATAATGATTTTGTACACTATTCCATTTTGATAATTGTGTAGTTAATATATCGTTATGTTTTTTGAGTAATTCTTGATAAAGATCTCCTTGTTTAATTTTTATATCAATAGTTTTATTTAAATTTTTTAATTGTGAAATTCCCAGAGCAGATTGTAGACCGCCAAGTCTATAGTTCCAGTATAAATTCTCATGAACAAATCTTTTTGAAGCAACGAAGCCAAGATTCCTCATTAATTTGAGTTCTTCACTAAATGATTTATCATTTGTAAGTATTGCACCACCTTCTCCTGTAGTAACGTGTTTATTTGCATAAAAACTCATTGTAGAAATATGCCCAAATGATCCACAAAGCCTCCCGTCAACAATTTGTCCATGAGCCTCCGCTGAATCTTCTACTAAAATTAAATTATTATCATTGCAGTATTTTTCGATAATAGTTGCTTCAGCAGCTAAACCATATAAATGAACCATTAAAACAGCTTTTGTTTTATTTGTTATTTTTTCTTTTACTTTTTCAAGAGTCATATTCCATGATTGCTCATCAACATCACAAAAAACTGGTTTGGCACCTGCCCTTAAAATTGCCGATAAACATGAAATTATTGTAAAGGAAGGAACGATAACTTCATCATCTTTTTCTAATTTTAACACTTCGAATGCAAGGTCCAAAGCGGTACTTCCGTTAGAAACAGTAATTGCATAATCTCTATTAAATTGAGTAGATAAATCTTTTTCAAATTCTCCAACGGTCGGACTAGTTCCGGAAATATTGTTTTTGAATACAGTCTTTAAAACCGACACTTTGTCTGAAAAAGTAAGTCTTGGTTCAAAAACTCTAATCAACTAAAACCTGACTTTATCTATTTTTTCGTCGTAAGGTCCTTGTTTAACTTCTATAAACTTTGTATCTTGAAGTATCTTAAGACCATGCCCGCCAGACATAAGTACAAGTAAATTTCCTTTTGTTGCAACTGCGGAATGACAGAGCTCTAAATCGTCATCATATAATGTAAATTCGATTTCCCCTTCTAGGACAATTAAAACTTCACTAGTTGTGTTTATCTTTCTGTCCTGAGGTGGATGTATGTGTCTTAATATTTCCTGTTCTTTTTTGAGATTAAATGTAGCTATTTGCAATTCATTATCGTTATCAGTTGCAAAGTATTTTTCTTCATTGATAGAGTCGAAATCTATCAACATCGCTAAAATTGTCCCTTTTTTATCTTTAAATTCCATGTTTTCTCACTTTATAAGCAGTCAAAATATAAGGATATCCTCTTTTCAAAAGTTGAAAAAAAGAAGTTGCAGTTTTTGAAGATCCATATTTTCGTGTTTCACACACATATCCTTTTTCAATAATTTCTATATTAGATGATAATATTTCACTTACTACTTTAATAAAATATTCTCCATAATCAGCTTCCTCAAATGCATCTTTGTTAAAATAATCTTTTTTTCCTAAAATAAATCCACTTGTTATATCATGAACTTGTGATTTAAAGATAGTTCGTAAAAGTTTGTTAAATAAATTCGAAAGTATCATTCCTAAAACAGTGTCATTGGATTTATAAACATTAAATATAGCTTTTATTAGAGATTTCTCTTCGAGTTCTAATATTCCTTTGTAAGCACCTCCCTCAACAAAGCGTGAACCAATTACAACGCATTCTAGATTTTGAGTTGAGATGTCAACCATCTCTCTTACAGTACTTGCAGGCATTGAGCCGTCTGCATCCATCCACAACACATAATCAGTATTTGCTTCTTCAATCCCATCCCAAATTGACATAGGTAATGATGGAGGTGAAGTTCTGTTTAAAAATGTTATATTTTTATGAACTAAGTTTAAAGATTCAACATATTCTTTAGAGTTATCAGATGACCCATCATCTGCAACAATAATTGAGAAATCTATGCCATCAAGATTTTCAATTAAGTCTGGTATTAATAATTTTAAATTTTCTTCTTCATTGATGGTTGGAAGAATTATAGAAACACTGTATGCCATAATTAATGATACCTTTTAATTTGTTGTTATTTTATTTTTTTATTTCAATCATATATAAAAAACCGAATTTATTCTGAGTTATATTCTCTAAAATATTATTTAAAACTTTAGCTAAACGAAAGCTCACTAATGAGAGTGTCCATCCAAAAGTCATAAATTTATTTACTTTTATAGAAGAAAAATTTTCATTGAGCATAAGTGCGTCTATTTTTTTTTGGGTGTACTTGGTTTCTAAAGCTTCTTCGTAATTTACATCTGAAAATATATATGCAAACTTTTGTAAATAATTAAACACACCCCCATAATTAGGTGTTGTTAAAATAATTGTTCCATTTTTTTTCAAAGTTTTTTTTAAGTTCTTTAATAATTGCTTTGCTTGTTGAATAGACAAAAACTCTAACAAACCTATTACTGTTATCACGTCAAATGTATTTTGATAATGTTGAAATTGGAACTCCTTAACTGTTTTAAATTCACCCTTTTTACCGTATTTTTGATTTGCATAATTTATTTGACTGGTTGATAAATCGACTCCAAGACTATTTGCTTGGGTGTATTTACCAATTAACGTTCCCGGACCTGTTGCATAGTCTAAATGTGTCAATGCACCTTCAAATTTACTAGCTACTTTTGAAAGAGTTTCATTATGCCAAAAAGCCTGTAAGCCTCTACCTTTTTCTAGGCCTTTTTCCAATATTGTGTCATAGTATCCAACATCAACATCATCTGTCCAAAACTTATATGTCATTATTGAATATCCTAAGTTCATATATGTTTTTATATTCAGAAAATAGATTATTTATAAAATCTAGTGCTTTTTGTTCACCTAATTCTTGTAATACTTCTACGTCATGATTGTAATGGAATAAATTTTTTCGATTTTCATAATTTTTATATCCAAGATTATATGCCTCAAATACATCAAGAACCTTTACATTTGTAACAATATTTGTATTAACAAATATTGCGTTATTGAGTTTAAATTCCACCAGCTTGTAGCCGAATTTTTCTAGATCGCTAACAGCAGCCATTATGGAACAGCCGTAAAAATGGTCTCCTTTCCAGAAATGTTTTTCATCATAGGTAACTTTAAAATAAATTGGAGGTGGAATCTTTTCATTTATTTCAATGGAGACTATATCGGGTTTGTATGAGTTTTCTAAAATTGTTACTAAAACCTCTAAGTCATATGAATCAATATCAATATTCATAAAGGTAAAGTTAAAAGGAACATCATATTCTTCAAATAATTTAATAACCGTCTCTGGGGTAACTTTCATATTTGCTAATTCTATGTTTTCATACTTTCTATAAACATATCTCATTTTTGAAAACTTAATTTTATCAAATTCAATTGATAGTCCGCTCCAGTTATCATTTTTAGCAAACTCTAATGTTGAAGATGAACTTACTCCATCACTTGCACCTATATCAACAAAATATTTGATCTCATTTTGATTTATACCTAAAAATTTTTTTACAGCTTCTGTCTCACCGTGACCAGAAAAATCTATATTTTTTTTTGAAATTTTATCCAATCTATAATAATCAAACCACTTAGGCTTAATGGAAACCATAAGTTTCTGGAGAAACTCAGGGGTATACTTTTTGTACCAATAAATTAGTTGTTTGTTTAAAAACATAAAAAAACCTTTATATAAACAATACATACTTTATAGACAATTAAATTATTAAAATATAAAAGTTTTGAATATATAATTGTTTTATTATTCATCAAAATAAAGAATGCTTGGTAGAAATATACGGTGGTTTTGGTAATCAAATTTATCAATTACTACAAGCTAATGAATTATCAAAACTAGGCTTTAAAGTATACGTAAACACAAGAGATTTTAAGAGGGTTGCCAAGGAAAATGCAGACCATTTAACAGCAAGAAAATTAGTTCTTCCAGTTAATTTTTTTAATTTAGAAGAAGTCGGGAGCCAAAAATTTTTAAAATATAGAATCAGGAGAATACTCCGTAACTTAAAAATTTTTAACAAAATTACGTTAAACGATAAATTTTTTAACCTGTTAAATGATAACAATATTAAAAATACAGAACTCAAAAAAAACAATTATTTTATAGGTCACTGGCAGAGTTTTAATAACCTTGAAAACAGTTATGAGTATCTTTCAAAGTCTCTAAGTAACCACCCTTTATTAAAAAATTCTCTATCATCGCATAATAAAAGTAATTCAACAATGATCCATGTTAGAAGAGGTGATTATCTCAAGTTTAAAGAAGAACTACCTATTTTTTACTATGAAAAATCTATTGAGTTTATAAAAAATAAAACTAAAACAACCAACTTTAAAATTTATACAGATGATATAAATTGGTGTAAAAATCAAAAATTATTTACTATAGCAGATGAAATCTTAACATCGTCAGATAGCCCAGATGATACGGTCAAAACATTCGGTAGTATGCTAAATCATCAAAACTATATTATTGCAAACAGCACATTTTCATTAATAGCAGCTTTCTTGGGAAGTTCTGAGGATTCTTTAGTAGCCTATCCTCATCCATGGTTTAAAGAGAGAAACTATAATAAAAATATTGTAAATCCAAATTGGGAAAAAATTAAATATATATAACTATGGATAATAAAAATGAACCCTTGGTGAGTGTTGTTATACACTCATTTGATAGGTTTGAGTATTTATTAAATGCTATAAATAGTGTCAAAAATCAAACTTATAAAAGTTTAGAACTACTACTTATCAATGATGAGTCTTCCCAGGAAGAGTATTACCAACACAGCTTTCCAAGCTTTGTTAAAAAAATTGATATTAAAAAAAGTGATTTACCAAATTGGTCTGGTTCAAGACAAGCGCTTATTAATATCGGTGTAGAGAATTCTTCTGGTAAATATATTGCTTTACTTGACGATGATGATATTTGGCTTCCTAAAAAACTGGAAATACAAATTAGTAAAATGATAGAAAAAGATGCTAAATTTTCTTCTACAGAGGGTTTGTTTGGTAATGGTGTTTATAAATCAGATAATGAATATAAGCTATATAACAAAGAACATTTTTTTAAGATACTAAAAAAGAAATATAAAAAGACTAATTATTTAAAAAATGGGAAATTTCCTGAGTACTGGAATTTTGATTTTTTAAATGTTCATAATTGTGTCATCAAGTCAAGTGTGGTTGTTGATAGAGGTCTATATGAGCTTGTTGGCGGCTTTAGAGGACTGCCTAAGAATGCTGACTATGATTTTTGGCTTAGCTTACTTCAACATACAGATTTACTATACATAGATGAGCCATTGTTTTATTACGATGGCTCACACGGTGATGGTAAACTCTACACTTAGTTTTTAATTAATTCTTTAATATGGGATTCAATATCTTGCATGGTTGAAAATTCTTTTAAATTTTGATTTTTTGCTAGCTCAAATATTAAATTACTTTCCCTGAATTCATTTTGTAAGAAAATCAAATCATCTTTTTTAAATACTTTCAAAAGATTCCTTAGCTTTGTTGTAGAAATGTTATCTTCATTGAAAATAACAAAGATTAAAATTTTTGATTTTAAAAATTTTTTTGGAATTCTTTTTAGATCGTCTAAATCTAAAAGCCAAATGATATTGCTCTGCTTGATTGTATTGACTGAAATATTAAAATTTTTCTTTAACCAGTCATCTTTGATTTTTCTTTTTAATCCATTCTCAAAAGAGTCACTAATGTATATTTTTATTCCTGGGTTTTGATTTACTTTGATTCCAAAATTTAATTTCATTTTTGGTGAAAAAATTTTTTGTTTGTTTTGATATCTAAGAATTGACAAAATAGATTGATCTTGTCTATGGTTTTTTCTGCTGCTACCTTGTGGAGCTATGCATTCTTGAATTAGTGAATATTTTTCCCATTTTTTGATTAATTTAATAGCATTATTGTTGGATGTGTTAACACCTATTAAACCCCCTGTTAAATTACTTTTTTTTAAAATATTTTTTTTAACAGATAGATATTCTATAGTGCCCTGGTGAGTCCAGTCAGAAATATTCCCATCGCTATGTGGTGAGTAAAATCCAAATGCAGATAAGGTAATTCTTAAATAAGTTAACTTTTTATCAATTAAATTACCAGTATCAAACCAAAGAACCAATCCAGAATGTAATGACACCTCTTTACTTATAATGGCACTTTTCCACGCATAGTGACCTAATTTATTATGCTCATCTCTTATTCCAACGAATTCGGGATACTGACTAAAATCAAAAGTTTTCAAATTAACTTCAGGATATTTTTGTTTTATATTTTCAAATTGCTTTGTTTCCATTCCTAAGTCATAAACTATTAAATTTGAACTACTTTCATACTTTTTTATATTTTCAATTAATTGAAGTAAGCTATCAAAAAAAATGTGGTCAGAACCTGTAACAATTGTTATATTTTTTTGATAGGGTTTTTTGTGTTTAAATAAGTTAAAGAACAAGCCAGTGATAATTAACCCATAATCATAAACGTAGTTTGGAAAGTTGATAATAGATTTTTTGATTCTTTTTACCTTATCTGAGTTTTGTAATTTTTTAATCATATAAAACCCATTCCCAACTATTTTGAATTTCTATATTATTCTTTCTTAAGTGGTGATAGAACATTTGTGCATTTGTATCAACTCTTTCAACTAAATGAAGAAAGCTGCCATTTATACAATGGATTTCCTTTGCTTTACGAATTAAATCTTTATAAAGGAATAAATTATTAAACAAATCTGACTCTTTATTAATTACAATTTGATCCAATTTACTTTCAATTTTTAATTCATATTTTTCATATGAAGATTCATTATGCACAAGAATAAAATCATTACTTTTGATATCAAAATAATCTAATAGATGGTTTTGTAATTGTGTATATTTTTCACTATCTTCAGGTAAGTTAAAATATTTAAATGAGTATTCATAAGGAATTTTTAGTTGCTTGTAAAAAAAGGTATTAAAGTTATCTTTTTTCACTTTTTCAAACCCTATTTTCAAAATTTGTAGATCATTTTTTTCTGCAAAGCTTTCGACATCATTGTCTCTTGTTTCATTATCGATACCAAAAAGATTTACCCTTTGATTATCTTTATATAGATAAGTAACCATTTTTAAATAATGTCTTTTAACAGGAAGGAAGCATTCAATTCCCTTCTCATTTGATAAGTAATTTACAAGCCCATTGCAAATTATTGTGTCTCCAAGCCCTAAATGATGATGAATCAAAACTTTATTATTTTTTATTTTTTTTATTTTGTAAATTGTATTTTTCATTTTTTAAAAAGTTTTTTTATTTTATGAATTTTTTTTAAATAATATAGCAATTTCTTTTTCTTGCTTTGCGCTTTTGATTTAAATTTATAATTAAAAATAAATAATTCAGTTGCTAATTTTTTTGCTTTAATTTCTTGAGATTCTTTAGATAGTATTTTTGTGTTTTTTATTTTTTTAATCCAAAAATCAATGTTTAATTTTTCATAATCAATATTTTCAATTTCTAAACTCTCGTAATAATTTATTAACATTTCATGAGTTATATGTTCATATTCTTCAACAAACAAAATAGGTAAATCTGTAACATTATTAAATGTATGGTGTGACTTTGTAACCGGAATATTCCCACTATACAAAGTTTCCCATACTCTGTGTGTATCGATGCCATTTCCGTGTGGACTTAATACAAATCTATATTGCTCAAGGGATTTTTGATATTTATCCAAATTTAATTTTGGAGAATCAGCATAAGCCCATTCAGTTTCCTTAAAAGTATTATAAATTTCAGCTCGTTCTTTTGAATTTGTGTTTGCTACAAAATTTAAATAAAGTAAATTTTTTGTATCTTTTCTCATCCCCAAAAACTCAATGTCTTCAACAAATATATTTTTTGGAGAATAGTTATTTGATAGTCCGAGTGGAATTGGTATCAAATTTTCTGATTTAAAACCAACATTAACTGAATACCAGTCTTTTATACAGTTGGGTTTTAGATTAAATAAACTTTTATCTATTAAAGTATCAGTTTGATTAGTAATTAATTTAATATTTTTTAAATTTTTTACACCTTTTAATAGATAAAATAAACTTTTTACCATATCTGTATTACAAAAAATTACATCATTTTCTTTGAGGTGAAACTTATTTAGTTTATAAAAAACGAATCGACTATTTTTATTTACAATCGTGTAGTCTTCAATATTTAATTTATTAAATTGATCATGAGTCAAAATCTCACTAAATACAATATCTGAATTTCTAGCAAAATTATAGCTATTTAGAATTTGTTTTGATTCAAGCATCTATACAAACTAGATTAATTGATTAATAAGAAATGTTTAAGGCTTTATTACTTTAAATCCATAAATATCATTGATGTCATAAATCATGGTTAATGCCCATAGTAATAAAGTGGTTCCGTGTATATCTGGTGTATCTAATCCCTTTGAAATTTTTAAGCCATAATAATAATCTTGGCTTTTATTAGTACTGTAGGAAAATCCACCTTTGCTACTGTAATAGTGGGAGAAAATTATTAATTTTACTTTTTCAAAATACTTTTGTACCTCTAGGGTTTTATATTTTGATTGCTTGCAAGATTTATATAGTATATATACTAAATCTACAATATCGCAACCCTCAGATCCAGGATCAACTTTAAGACAAAAATCAATTACCTTTTCTGGATAATGTATTGGTTTTTCAATCCAATCTAAACCAGTTATGACTTTCATTGTTCCATTAATTTTTTCATTTAAACCTACTTCTATATTCTTGTGATAAAGTCCTGTTTCTTTATTGAGAACTTTTTCTAAATATTTGTACAAATAGTTAGCATTGTGTTCTGCTTCATTATTCTCTAATTGCGTTGTGGTGAAAACACATAACGCAGAAAATTGTGCTCCAGCGTTCCAAGGCCTAGACCAATTCAATGAATCTAAATAGTTATCTATTTCATCTTTGGTGTTTGGAAAATCTTTATATTGCAATTTATTAAAGGAGCCAACTTCATAAAGTGTTGCTATAGCTTGCTTTGTTTCCGCCCTTACAGAGTCTAAGTACAGGTCTTTATATGTTCTTTTTTTTGAATAACTAGTCAAATTTATTAATTTCTTAAGATTGTCTTTAAGTGATAATTTTCTTGTTGTAGAAGTGTAGAAATGATGCATACCCGGATCAAGATAAGAATTCGATGGTAGGTTCTTATTATCAACTTGATAAGAATTTATATATTCCAACCATTTCTGTTGATAACCTTCATCTAAAGAATCCCATAAATCAAGCATGTAGAAACACTTAATTACATAACAACTAAATCCAAGAGTGAGTTGTTTTCCATAATATGTTACACCTTCAAGAACTGGATAAAAATGAAACTCATTATTTTTATTTTGAAGAGAGTACAGAAATTTTTCTATATCTTTTTTTAAATTTTCATCATACGGTTCTTGCATATTTATAGAGTATATTTAAATAAACACAATTACATTAGAATTAAGTTATTATTTTTTTAGAATAGTACTTATTGAGGTGAAAATATTAAAGCTTTAATTTTTGGAAGCAGGGGTCTTGTTGGGTCTTCTTTGGTTAGAAAATTTAATGAATCTGGTTATTTTAGTGAAGTGGTTGAATCAACTAGGGATGATACTAACTTATTTTCATATGAAGAAACAAAATCTAAAATAGACCTCACTCAACCAGATGTCATAATTAATGCGGCTGCAAAAGTTGGTGGAATACTTGCAAACAATACATACCGTACTGAATTTATAATTGAAAATTTAAAAATCAATTTAAACATATTAGAAGCATGTTTAGGCAACAGTGAAATTAAGGTCATCAATCTTGGAAGTAGTTGCATTTACCCACTTCATGCTGAAAACCCTATTAATGAAGATAGTTTTATGAAAGGTGAGTTAGAGCCTACAAACTCACCCTATGCAATGGCAAAGATTACAGCTATTGAAATGGGTAGATCAATGAATACTCAATATGGGCATAATATTATAAATCTTATGCCCACAAACCTTTACGGGCCAAATGATAATTTTTCAGAAAATGATAGCCATGTAATTCCTGGATTAATTCATAAAATGCATAAAGCAAAGAAAAACGATGAAAATATATTTAAAATTTGGGGATCTGGAACTCCTTTAAGAGAGTTTTTATTTGTTGATGATTTATCGTCAGCTGTTGAGTTTATCGTCAAAAACGATATTAGTATCGATCTATTAAATGTTGGAAGTGGGGATGAAATTTCTATTTTAGACCTTGCAAATGAAATTAAAAATGTAATTGGTTTTGAAGGAAAAATTGAGTTAGATAAATCTAAACCTGATGGAAATCCAAGAAAGTTGCTTGATTCATCAAAACTTAATAAATTAGGATGGCACTCTGAGACGACATTGGTTGAAGGATTAACAAAAACTTATAACTGGTACAAACAGAACTTTAACTAGTTTGAATTTTCCCAGGTTGGTTTCATCAGCCCTTCTTTAATTAAAACAGCTTCTCTTTTTGCTAATTCGATATCGCTTTCAACCATCATTTTTACTAAATCATTAAATGATGTTTCCGGTTTCCATCCTAATTCTTTTTGGGCTTTGCTTGAGTCTCCCAGGAGATAATTAACTTCATTTGGTCTAAAATATTTTGCTGATGATTCAACAAAATCTTCCCAATTTAATCCCACCACTTTAAAAGCTTCTTCTAAATATTGCTTAACAGTATACGTTTCTCCTGTGGCCAAAACCCAATCATCAGGCTTGTCATGTTGTAACATCATCCACATTCCTCTAACATAGTCACCTGCGAAACCCCAGTCTCTTGAAGCATCCAAATTTCCTAAAGTTAATTTTTTTTGTATTCCTACACTAATTCTTCCCACTGCTCTAGAAATTTTTCTAGTAACAAATGTTTCTCCCCTGTGTGGAGATTCATGATTAAATAGTATGCCATTTACACAAAAAAGATCGTAAGAGTCTCTGTAAATTTTTGTTATATTGTGAGCGAATACTTTTGAAGCAGCATAAGGAGACTTTGGATCAAATAACGACTCTTCATTCAGAGAAACTTCATTTTCACCACCATACATTTCTGATGATGATGCCTGATAAAATTTAATATTTTTTTCTGAAGTTCTAATTGACTCTAATAATGCAATTGAACCAAGTGTTCCTGTTTGAGTTGTAAAAACTGGGTTTTCAAATGAAACTGCAACATGGGACTGAGCTGCGAGATTATAAATTTCGTCTGGTTTAATTGTAGAAATTAATGTGTTCAGAGAGGTCGAGTCCAATAAATCAGAATAATGGAGCTGTAGCTTTCCTTGACTTCCATATTCAGATATTAAGCTCTCTATTCTTGAGGTATTAAATGTTGAAGACCTTCTTACAGTACCATGAACTTCATACCCTTTTTCTAGTAAAAGTTTAGAAAGATAATATCCGTCTTGACCTGTAATTCCTGTTATTAGAGCTGTTGACATATTAAATCATTATATTATTAGTTATAACTTTAATATTCAGTATTTTTATAAAGTTTAAAGTAAACACCCAAAAAGAAGTAGTACATGAATGGAAACTGTACTCCCTCCATATTCATGTCTGTTGCTGAATTTAAAAAAACTGGAACCATTAGTAATAAAATATCCCAATTTTCATATTTTCTATACCATGCATAAACAAAGCTAAAATGAAAACCAATAAAAAGAATTAATTGCACAATGCCACCTCTTCCTAATATATTAAAAATATAGCTATGAACGTGCTCATTTAAACCATCTCTTCCAAGCCTTCCGGGAGCTGAAGGATCAGTCATTATTGGCATGATTTCGTTATATCCATATCCTAAAATTAAAGAATCTTTTTGATTTAAATCTTCTACAACGTCTTGCCAAATATCTAGTCTCCAATTTGTTGTATTGTCATGTGAAACAATCCTGCCATCTTCTAGATAAAAAGAAAGGAAAGCTTTTCTGGTTTCATTTTTCTTAGCTATTTTTGTAATACTGCCAGAAACAGATCTCTCAACTACAATATTATCACCCTGTGAAAGATCAAAGCTAACACCACTTATTCTAAAAGTTGAAACTACAAAAACAGAAGATGAAAAAATAATAAAAAATATTAGAAATTTAGGATTTGTGAAAAAATACTTAAAATTAAATAAAACAATTAATAC